>Ga0228615_1001048_pt1 | contig 14330 bp, 11 predicted proteins | sample 16DmetaG_FD_190530 | JGI IMG/M metagenome (GOLD analysis project Ga0228615, IMG submission 190530) | Seawater microbial communities from Monterey Bay, California, United States - 16D | ecosystem: Environmental > Aquatic > Marine > Coastal | place: USA: California | collected 2016-10-17
GCGTAGCTGGCGACACGGACTTTATCAAGCATGGCTTCGGAGAGCGTGTGCGGAGGCATGACCATTGCCGCGTCGCCCGAGTGCACTCCGGCGAATTCGACGTGCTGGAGCATGCCGCCAATCACTGTCGTTTCGCCATCGGAAATGCAGTCTACATCGAGCTCGTAGGCATCCTCTAGAAACTTGTCGAGCAGTACTGGCGTACCAGGTGCGACATCGAATACCTCACGGATGATCTGCTTCATCTCGTCCATATCATAGACGATGAACATGCCGCGACCACCGAGGACGAAAGATGGACGAAGCAGGATCGGGAAGCCAATTTCACCAGCGAGTTCGTAGGCTTCTTCTTGCGAGTTGGCGATACGGTTCTCTGGTTGCTTGAGATCAATACGGCTCAGGATGTCGCGGAATTGATCGCGGTCTTCAGCTGCATCGATCATCGAAGGTGAGGTGCCGATGATGTTGACTCCGTGTGCTTCGAGTTCCGTTGCGAGATTGAGTGGTGTTTGGCCACCGAATTGAACGATCACACCGTCGCAGTCGGATTGTGTGTAAATTTCGAGGACGTCTTCGAGGGTAAGCGGTTCGAAGAACAGCTTGTCGGAGGTGTCATAGTCGGTCGAAACGGTTTCTGGATTCGAGTTGACCATGATGGTCTCGTAGCCGGCTTCACGCAGCGCGAAGGAGGCATGCACACAGCAGTAGTCAAATTCAATACCCTGTCCGATACGATTTGGGCCACCGCCCAAGATCATGATCTTCTTTTTATCGCTCTTGGAAATTTCGTTTTCTGTGCCGTAGGAAGAATAGTAGTAGGGTGTGAGTGCTTCAAACTCAGCCGCACAAGTGTCGACTAGGCGGAAGTTGGTCATCACGCCAAGCTTCTCACGGCGCTTGCGCACAGCTTGGCGGTTTGAGTTGACCAGATCTGCAATCAGCGAATCGCTGAAGCCCGCTTCCTTGGCGGTCTTCATCAGGTCATTGTCAAGTTTCGCTAGGCTGACTGAGCGCAGGTCATTTTCGATGTCGACGAGCTGACGCAGCTGATCAATGAACCATGGGTCGAGCGCGCATGCGTCGAAGATCTCTTCGTCGGTCATGCCGTTGAGTAACGCGTGGCGCAACCAGAAGACACGCTCGCAGGTTGGAATCGAGATGCCTTGGCGTATGGCCTGCACATCGGTGATCTTTTCTGCAAATTTCGCCGGTCCGACCAAGCCCTTGGCGCCGATTTCGAGCGAGCGTAGTGCCTTTTGGAAGGACTCTTTGAAGGTGCGGCCAATAGCCATCGCTTCACCGACCGACTTCATCGCAGATGTCAGGGTGGTGTCCGCGCCGATGAATTTCTCAAAGGTGAAGCGCGGAATCTTGGTGACGACATAGTCGATGGTCGGCTCGAAGCTCGCCGGTGTCTCACGGGTGATATCGTTCTGAAGCTCGTCGAGGCTGTAGCCCACTGCGAGCTTGGCTGCGATTTTTGCGATTGGGAAACCAGTCGCTTTAGATGCGAGTGCCGAAGAGCGAGAGACGCGCGGGTTCATCTCGATCACGACCATGCGGCCATTGGCAGGGTTCACGGAGAACTGTATATTTGAGCCACCGGTCTCAACGCCTACTTCACGAATACAAGCAAACGACGCATCACGCATCAGTTGGTACTCTTTATCTGTGAGCGTCATTGCTGGTGCCACGGTGATCGAGTCACCGGTATGGACGCCCATCGGGTCGAAATTTTCAATCGAGCAGATGACCACGCATTGATCCTTGTGGTCACGCATGACTTCCATCTCGTACTCTTTCCACCCGAGCAGGCACTCTTCGACGAGCACTTCAGTGGTGGGGGACAGCTCGAGGCCGTTTTGCACCATCTTTTCATACTCTTCGCGGTTGTAGGCGATGCCGCCGCCTGAACCACCTAGCGTAAAGCTAGGGCGAATAATGATCGGAAAGTCGCCGATCGTGCGGTCGATTGCTTCGAGCGCTTCGGCCAATGTATGCACGGTTTCCGAGCGAGCCACGTCAAGACCGATCTTGAGCATCGCCTGCTTAAAAATATCGCGGGCCTCGCCTTTTTCAATTGCAGCCGGATTCGCACCGATCATTTGCACGCCATATTTCTTCAGGATGCCAGCTTCGTGCAGGTCCATCGATAAATTGAGGCCGGTCTGACCACCAAGCGTAGGTAAGAGGGCGTCCGGGCGTTCTTTGTCGATGATCTTTTCGAGTGCGTCCACTGTGAGTGGCTCGATGTAAGTGACATCGGCGAACTCGGGGTCGGTCATGATCGTGGCCGGGTTGCTATTCACGAGGACGACCTTGTAGCCTTCTTCGCGGAGCGCTTTACAGGCCTGAGTGCCGGAATAGTCAAATTCACAGGCTTGGCCGATAACGATTGGGCCGGAACCAATGATGAGAATAGTCTGAATGTCGGTGCGTTTTGGCATAAATTGCCGAAAGGGTGTTTTTTTTAAACTGCCATGCAAGCAAGAAGCGGCGATAGATTTGCTCTAAACTCATTTTTTTCGCGTCGCATTTTTGCGGATGGCATGCTGTCTTCTAAATAAGTCATTCATATTGATAGATCTTATGAGCCATAACAAGAAGCCAGTCATTATTGTCGCCCTCGTTTTATTTGCCCTGATGGTGGTCCCCGTCATCGTTTTGCTACTCTCAAGAGGGAGTGATTCCGCTCCGATTGCAGCGGATGGTGTGGCTATTCATGCCACGGGCTCTGCCACCGATCCGGCCGACTTCGATCTTCGGCAGCTTGCCGAGAAAGCCGAAAATTTATTGGCCGACGATTTAGCCGCTGCGCTCCGGAAAGGGGATGTGTCGCTCAATTTCATTGCTGAGTTGGATGAAGATGCAGGCAAGGCCCGTGATGCACTCTCTGCCGGTAAACTGGACAAGGCGCAGAAATATTACACTGCGGTGGTGACTGCTGCTGAAAATCAGCTCAATGCGTTAACGATTGCTGAAACTGCGCGTGCGCTCAACGAGACAACCTATGCGCAGTTAAAAGATTTGGAGTATTTACAGGCCAGCTTCGCAAATACCTACCGCGAAGCAGTCGAGACTTATAATGCAGGCTTACGCGAGCTGACTGCGAGAGAGTATTCGACCAGCATCGGTCGATTCGAAATGGCTGGCGGTATCTTGGCGGAGCTGGAAGGGCGTGCGATTCAGCAAGTCGGTGGTTTGCTCGAAGCTGCAGCCATTGCGCTAGATGCTTTGGATTTTGCAGCGGCGCGCACTGCGTATCAGGAGGTTTTGCAAATCGATTCAGATGACCGTGCTGCGACGGATGGGCTTGCTATGGTCACAGCGCTTGATGGCATCGGTGCTGAGGTGCGGGCGTTACATGCACTTGAAGCAGCTGGCGAACTTGATCAAGCGATGGCCGCACTTGAAGCCTTGCTGGTGGAGCATCCGAAAAACCTATATTTATTAAATGAGCGTCGATCAATCGAATCGCAGCAACAAGCACGTGCGCTACAGGCTGCTTTGGCGCGCGCCGACCAGTTCGAGGCTGCCGGCGATTGGCTCGCTGCTATTTCGTCGTTGCAGGAGGCAATCTTGCTACGTCCGAGTCCAGAGCTGAATGAGCGGCTGGCGGCATTGCAAAAAAAAGCCAAAGCCGCTCGTTTAGAGACATTGCTGGACGAGGGTTACAATGCATTAAAAGCGGGTAGCTACGACAGTGCGCGTAAGTCCTACCGCGAGGCGGTTGACCTCGCTCCGCAGTCGAAGGAAGCTCGCACGGGTCTGGAAAAAGCATCCAGCCTGTACCTCGCCAACATTCGCTACACTCAGAATATCAGCTCGGCGGCTAAGTATTTAATTGAAGGGCGTTATCCGTTGGTGGCGAAGTTTTTTAATGATGCGATGGCGAGTCGGCCGAGTACGCTTCCGCCCAGTAAGGTTGAAGAAGAGTCGCGCATTCGTAGCGAGTTGGCACTGCAAAGTAAGGAAGTCAGCTTGCAAATTACTTCCAATAAAAAGACGTATGTCAGTCTTATCGGAGTGTTCGCCCCCGAGCGCTTTAAGTCTAAGGATCTAAATTTGTTTCCTGATGTCTATAAAGTACGAGGCACGCGCAAGGGCTATCGCACGGTGGAGTTTGACCTAAAGCTCAACTCTGCAAGTGCCAAGGTGCTGGAAGTGATTTGCACGGAGAAATTATGAGACTGCGACATCCTATCATTCTCTTTGTCCTGTGCCTGATTGCAGGTAGAGTGCAGACGTTGTGTGCTGCCCCAGATCCTGATATTTTTGATGGCCGCGTGCCAACGCCAGCTTCTCAAGGCCAGGCATCAGCGAATGCCGCAGCTTTGGGCGAGACGGAAGCAAATACGTCAAACGGTAAAGCAGCGGAAACTCCTGAACAGTCACGTGATTTGAGCCAAATCGATGGAACCACCGCCGGAGACTCAGTGGCTACGCAAAGCTCCAAAACCGCTGACGCGGAAATGGGTTCGGCGCGAGATCTGAGTGAAATAAACGCAGTGGGCGGGGGTCAAGGCGTCGCAGATGCTAGTTCAAAGGCAGACACGACATCGACTGCTGGCATCGCTGAAGCTAACCCTGCGGGTGAAACGTCCAGCAGCGGCGCTGTCGCGGGCGGGCAGAGTGGGTCAACTGCGGCGAATAATTCAGTCGGCGGAAGTAGTGCTATGCCATCTGATCGTAACTTCCAAGATTTTGGCTTTGGTTCCACCAGTAGTGATACTGCCGAGAGTGTCGAAGTGAAGCGTTCAAAAGGGGTAAGCACCTCCCTTCCCGGAGGGGCGATGTCCACCGCGGATCAGGTGCCGGCGCAGAATGGTATCGTCAGTACCCCTGTGAGTTCGAGTTCGCAACAACAGAGTCCTGAATCGGCTGCGAGCAATAGCGAGACGACTGCCGGCAACACCGATGGCGACTACGGTGTTAATCTACCATCGGGTCTATAGGTCGGAGGTCTGCCGAAGAGGACGCAGCCATTAGGAATGACTATGAATTTAAATTGGATTAATAAGATCGGTGGTAATCGGATGCTAATATCACTGTGTGCGCTGCTGCTTTGCTTGCGCGCATCGAGCCTCTTTGCTCAAGGGCAAGGGGGTCTTCGAGCGATCCCTGAAACGGCGATCCCGTATGCCTCGTTTTTATCGAAAGCCAGTTTTGATCAGCGTTTTCCGGGGGAGCTGAAGGCGGACCCCGCGGAGCTTGATACTGGTTGGTATGTGATCTACGAGCATGCGCAGTTGAGTTATTATTTCGGCCCGATCTTATTACAATCTACTGGTGAGGATTATCTTGCTCAACTGACCAAGACCGTTGAAGCGGCAGTGCTACAGCGCCCTACAATTATTGATTATCGCCTCGAGCTCAGTTATGAGCCGAGTCAGACAACTCAAAGTGCAGAGGCTGAGGCATCTGAAAATAGTCGTCCCAGTGATTCACCCCCGCCACCACCACCGAGTAGTATTTGGACGTTGCTACGCAGTGTTTTCGGATTTTAAGCAGTGTTTGGTTCATCGCTTTGGATGGTCGTTTCAGGTTTGCTATCGAGTACGATCACGACAAATCAAACTATGATGCAGGATAAAAACATATATTTACTCGCGCTTGAGGCAGAGCAGCAGGGCGATTGGGCGAAAGCACATGGCATGGTGGAGAATATGGTGACTGCCGAAGCAGCGTGGGTGCATGCCTATCTCCACCGCGTGCAGGGTGACGAGTGCGATGCGCAGTATTGGTATAATCGTGCAGTGCAACCGATTTGCATCACTAGCCTAGATGCAGAGTGGAAGGTGTTGTATGCTGAATTCGAAGGGTTGGATCGCGACTAGATTGATGGTCGCAATCTGCGTTTGAGTGCAGTGAAATTTGACCAAGGATCGAAGCCCAGTGCCCAGTGCTGATCTAGCCATATTCCTAACTTGCACGCTTTCTGTGATTTTGTGGTTAACTCTCTGAGAAATCTCCTTAGCTTCAGCCGCACATGACATTAAACGACCTAGGATGGAACGAGTGCTTTGAAGCCGAGTTCGAACAATATCGCGAGAAGGGCTGGGTGCCTGCGCGCTTGATTCGCGATAATAAAATATCCTATGGTGCCGTACTGGAAGATCGCGAAGAGATGGAAGTCGCTCTCGGCGGCGCCGTCTATCATGAGGCGGAGACCGACGCCGATCTACCAGCGGTGGGGGATTGGGTCGCACTAGAAATAGGCGATGAGGGCAATGAATACCAAGCCGTGATTCGAGCGCGGCTCGAGCGACAAACTTGCCTTTCCCGTAAAGCGCCGGGCAAAGGGACCGAAGAGCAAGTGATGGCGGCCAATGTGAATGTCGTCTTTGTCGTCACGGATGCTGGTCAAGATTTTAATCTGCGACGCATGGAACGTTATTTTACGGTGATGCTGCGAAGTGGCGCACGCTCTGTAGTGCTATTGAATAAAAGCGATCTATACCCTGATGAGATTAATCAGATGGCGAAAGATGCGTTGGAGGCCCTTAATCCAGAGGTTGAGGTGATCTTAACGTCTGCTATTGAAAGTTCAGGGGTTGCTACGATTCGGCGTTATCTCGAGCCGGGGGTAACGATTGCTCTGATCGGCTCCAGTGGTGTGGGGAAGTCTTCCTTGATTAATCAATTGATAGGTCAGGATTGGCTGTGGACGGGGGAGGTCAATGGTGTGACGGGTAAAGGCATGCACACGACGACCACGCGCGAGCTCCTACCACTCAAAGCGGGCGGGATGTTGATCGACAATCCCGGGATTCGTGAGGTGCAGGTGTGGACCGATGCAAAAACGTTGAAAGAAAGCTTTCGTGATTTCGATGAAGTCGCGACCGAATGTAAATTTCACGATTGTAAACACCGCTCAGACAAAGGTTGTGCGATTCAGGCAGCGATGGAAGCGGGCATTTTGAGCCGTGAGCGCTTTATCAATTATCTCAAGCTTGATTTCGAGTTGGAGAAATTGAGCCAGCGTCAAATGAAGCGTGAGCTCACTGTCAGCCGGCGTACCCGTCGCGAGCTAAAGTCAAAGGGCGATAAGTATAGTAGAAAGTCACCTCGCGAGGGGCGTCGTTAAGTCAGTCGAGAGCGCCTTCGATTACGATGCCATTCGCGCCTCGTAGCCAAGTTTGGATGCGAATACGGTGCCATCGTCCCTTTTAATGGAAGTCTCCTTAAGTGGGAAGCTTCGCTCTGTGGTACGTGATTTAATTTTGGTAAAAACGTTCAATTTTTAGCCTGAAAAAGAATATAATGCTACCTGTGCAGTGCTGGCTTTTGGTAGCTCAGGGTTAACTCTGATTTTACCTGCACAAGCTAGCGCTATTCAGAAAAAAGCCTTTCCTATTGAATTTTAGCGATTTTTTTACATAAATAGTCGTTATGATGAAAATCTATACCCCACTGTTTCCTCTGCTTTCATTGTTTTTTTTAGTTGGTTGCGCGATCAATACCGCAAACCAGTCATTCACAGGCTCCCACACTGGGGCTGTAAATTCTGAGGAGTTTATTCAAGACGAAGAGATCGATGTCATGATTTGTGCTGCAGTACACTTTGCGATATTGGCACTGCATGAAGAGGACACTGAGTCGGCAACTGAATTGATGAACTACTTGGATGGTATACTATTGGAGTTCTCCGTAGGGGCCAAGGTGGAGCCGACTGTATTGCTTGCACAGTTAAAGCAGGATTTGAATGCACAACAAAGGCAACGCCTTGATGCTGAACTGGTCGCAATAGAGCGTCATATTGTTGGCAAGTTAGCCAATAATTCGATCATCGATTTGCATTATTCATATACCACTCAAGATTTTCTGACTTGGATGCGAGATGCAGCGAAATGGTCATCAAATGGGTATACTCACGACATTGTTTGTGTTGCTGGTATCGCGAAGGACAACCACCGTCATAGTTGGCCTAATGCCATTACTATAGATTTATTTTCGAGGCTTTAATGCTCAAGTGCTCATGCTCTGTGTTTCAAGTAGGATCAAGAACGCTTATAATTGAATTCCTATCAGTCTCGGATCAGGAGGCATTTGTTAGGTTCATCGTCGATTAGCGGGGAAGGCATTGATCTATGTAGGGAGCGTTGGATTTGCTTTTAGCTCTTGGGAGGGACGACCTCCGTGTCGTCCGCAAATGACGATGAACCAATACTGACCTATTGCAAAAAGCCCTGTGCCCCTGAGCCTCTGCGCGAGATAATTCTGTTTGCTCTGTGAGCTTGCCGAACAATCCGCTGCGCACAATGACACTCCAGCTAATCTCAAAAAAATCCAATACGACTTGCTGTTTTCCCGCAGAGGCGCAGGGGCGCAGAGTGAACACATCCATCAGGGCGCGCCTGGACTTTAAACCGGCCTTATCCAATAGAACTGCCCGCACGTATGACAGAATCAATCTCTCACAAAGCTCACGGTGCTTACAAAGACCCGTGATCGGGGAAATACTCAAAAAAGTCTCTCATTTATAATCGGACGAGATTTTCTGCAAAACGTAACCATTAAGCTACTATCCCTTTGTGAGCTTAGTGCGCTTTGTGAGAGACCACCGCACATCCCCAGCTTAATGCATAATCTGGGTCCGCTGCCGATGCGTGAGAGTCAGACAGGATTATCAGCTCTTGGAGACTCCTGGATTTTCATGTGGTTTCCAAAGTGCCCGTGGTCGACACGGAGGACTACCTCCCCAACCGAATAGCCGCCCCATTAGGCTCAGAATAGTATCTCCCTGGTAAATGACGATGAACCATTTGTTTCCCCATCTTCGTTTCGCTCGGTCGTAAATGTAAGGACCTTCTCTTATCAATGCGAGGGCGCGACACGGTAAAAATAGGCGGTGCGCGGTTCTATAGAATCGAGCGATTTTGGTTTTAGTATGTCTCGTCGTCGAGTTTACGGTAGAGGCAGAGGTCGCGGTCACCGTAGTAGGCAACTAGGATCGCGCCTTCGCCTGCGACGGCGTCGAAGAGTTTGAGCATCATTTCTTGCTCGCCAGGCCAGGGGTAGACGAAGAACAGGTCGACTTCTTCGATGTCAATTTCCATACCATCGTAGCGTGGCATACCGGTGCGGTGTCCGAAGCTTTCGTCGCGGACGATGTCGTGTCCGCTGAGGGCGTCGTAACTAATGAATCCGTCGGGAATGTAACTGATCGGCAGAAACTCAGCCTTTAAACCGTGATCGGTGATCAGTGCTTCGGCTTTTTCAACCAGTGTCTCCTCAATTTCGATGCCGTGCGCTTCGTAGCCGAGCAGTGCGGCAAAGCCGGTGGCGACGCCAAAGCCGCTGCCCCATTCGATAAATGTTTTGCCCAGTGGTAGACCTTGCTCGGTTACGTGGCGCAGTGCGGCATACACTTGTGCCGGTTCACTAGGAACGTAGCGGGGGAAGCGTTTATTAAGCTGCTGGTCATAAAATAGATCGCAGCGCCGGTCAGCGTCGGCGATAAAGGCTGCAACCTCAGAGGGGATGTCACATTCTTCGAGTGTGTAAGGGATTTGCTTGTATGCCATTTATTATGTGCTACGGCAGATGCTATTCGCCCAACAACTGCTCAATGTCGCGGCGGTCTTTTTTGGTGGGCCGCCCTGTGCCCCGATGACTGAAGACTTTGGCATTTTCGCGTTTCTCGCGGGCGGCTTCGTATTCGGACTCGGGAGTGTGATCTTCGAAGTAGTTAGGCAGTAGCGCCGCGCCAACGCGTTTCTCGGTTAGTCCGATAACATGCAGCGTGCGGGTGAGCGCTTTGGTGCGCGCGATGATGATATCGCCAATACGAATTTTGGCCGAGGCTTTCGCAATCTTACCGTTATGACGAATCGCTGAACTGCGGCAGGCTTCGGCGGCATAGCTGCGTGTTTTATAGACGCGCGTGCCCCAGAGCCATTTGTCGATGCGGACGGATTCCATGAGGGGAGGGTGAGTTGAGAGTTGAGAGTTGAGAGTTGAGGGTTGAGGGCTGAGGGCTGAGGGCTGAGGGTTGAGGGTTGAGGGCTGAGACTTGAGAGCTGAGGGTTGAGACTTGCTATCGGGTTTTGAGCGCGGCGGCCATTTTTTCGAGGCCTTCGATGAGGCGGCTGCGAGGACAGCCAAAGTTGAGGCGCACGTGTTGAATGCCGTCAAATGGGACACCGTCGGAAAGTCCAACGCCGTGGTCTTCGAAGAATTTGACCGGGTGGTCGAGCTCAAGATTAGTGACGTCGAACCAGGCGAGATAAGTCGATTCCATCGGGCGGAATTTGATCTCCGGCAGCTCTTGTTGAATAAACGTCGAGATGAGTTTGTAGTTATCTCGCAAATACGTGAGCAGTGCTTGTCGCCATGGTTCACCGTGATTATAAGCAGCAGCGCAGCCGGCGTAGCCAAAACAATTCACTTCGGTGATGATGCCACGGATGGTTGTTTGAAATTGCTGGCGCAGTTTGGAATCTTCGATGATAGAGTAGGCGCAGGCGAGGCCCGGCAGGTTGTAGGTCTTGCTCGGTGCCATCAGTGTGACTGTACGCGCGGCGAGGCATTCATTGAGTGTGGCAGTGAGGGTGTGGCGCGCATTTTGGTCAAATACGAGGTCGCAGTGGATCTCGTCGGAGATCAGTATAAGATCGTGTTTTTCGCAGAATTCACTGAGGCGGCTTAGCTCGTCTCTACTGTAGACACGGCCGACTGGGTTGTGTGGACTGCAAAGAATAAACAGCCGAGTGTTGGGTTGTACGGCGGCTTCCATTGCGTCGAAGTCGAGTGTCCAAGTGTCGTCCTTGGTGAGGCATAGTGGGACTTTAATTAGCTCGCGGTTGGCGTAGTCGGGCGCGCCAAGGAAGGGAGGATAAACGGGCGTCGCTGTCATTACAGATTCATCGCTGGCGACGAAGGCATGGCAGCAGAGATTGATCGCCGGGACGAGACCTGGAAGGAAGTTGAGCCAGTGTGCTTTAGCGCTGTAGCCGTGTTGGCGGTCGAGGTAATCGAGTACGGCTTTGACGGGTGCTTCGTACGGGATAGTGTAACCGTAGATACCATGGTCGAGGCGATCTTGCAGAGCGGCGATAATTTCGGGCGCGGTAGTGAAATCCATGTCCGCGACCCATAAGGGTACAATGTCACGACCTTTATATTTGTCCCATTTCAGGGAGCCATAGCCGTTGCGATCGGGGCAGGTATCGAAATGATAGAGTGAGTCGGTCATATGCGAGATACGATCAACTGCGAGTCGTCATCCTGCAAACTCTATTCGTTAAAAACTAATTAGATAGATCGAACCTTGGGAGACTTGCTGAGCTTGTTCGGCAGCGATCCAGCGTTCGTTATAAGAGGGCCCCCATGAGTCACTCACCGCGATTTCGCCTGTTGTTTTGTTGTAGCCGATGATCAGGCAGGCGTGTGCGGACAAGATATCTTGCCTTAATTCGGTGCTGCGCGCGATGGATTTTGTGGATTTCCTCCATGCTTCCCAATCGGTGACGGATTGCCGCTCCACAGTGCGCTGATTCGCGTGTTGGTTGTATTCTCTAGAGGAGAACATGGTCCAAATAATTGGGAGGCCTTTATCGATGTACTTTTGAATGGTGCGCATTTTGATCGGTTCATTGAGCTCTTTCATTGTGCGGCTTTGGGATGAAATGTACCCATCGACTGCATCGATAATGCCGTTGAGGGTGGTGCCGCCGCCGATTTGGGTCTGGCCAGCCATAGCCAGTAAATACATGTCGGCGGGGATTTGCATGTAGCGCAGGTAGCGCTCAAAGGTTGCCGGAACACAATAGCCTTTGGGCCCTTGATTGACCATCGGGATATTGCTGATCAGCACATCGCCATTGGGCCGAGTGGTAATATTTTCGGTGGTGAGCTTTCGCAGCTTTGCATCAGAGAGTTTTTGGTTGCGGCCTTTGTTGTCTGCCGCTGCGGTACTCATGATTCGTAGACTCACGTATTCACCCTGCTGTGAGGCGAGTAGCACGGCATGGCCGTTCCAGTTCCAGCGTTGGATGCGTTCCTTAATGCCACGGCCCGTGCCAAATGATTGTTTCTCCGGTGAGCCTAATACGTCGCTGAGGTGCTCGATGAGTGTATCTTCATCGCGCTGGATCGCGGTTTGCATGGCCTCTATCTCATCTTCGGTGGGGATGTTGCTGAATGGGAAGTCTCCCTTGTTGGCGAACACAATGCTGATCAGGTTGGCTTGGTTATTCGCGCCGTAGAGCGTGCTGGCATAAGGGCGTGTGTTAAGAATGCGAAAATCGTTGTGAGGATAGTAGCGATAGCTGGACTGCGTTGCAGTTTGTGATTCCTGTGGCCAGTTTAAGCGTTGGGCGACTGTTTTTGCAGTGTCGTCCCAAAGGTTATTGTCTACCAATAGTGGAATGCCGAGGAGGTGATTGATTACTTCAAACTTAGACTGTTCCTCTGTCTCGATTTGTGAGATCGCCTGTTGGCTTTGCGCGGAAAGCTGGTCGCGGTCGAACCAAGTTTCAGCGCCGTTGATGAGGCGTATTTGGATGCGGGCATTCTCAATCTTGAGGATCTCAACTTCGATGGTGATACCTGCTTTATTTGAAATCGAAATACCATACGAGGATTGCAGGGCGGTGATCAGGGCGAGGATAAAGAGCGCAAACACGATGTGCGGTTTCATGAGCGGGATCTGCATGCATCTAGATTTAATGCGGGTGCCTATGCTTTGACAAGCAGTATGCGAATGGGGTGTTGCTGTTGGGCTAGGCTGCGTCGAACAAGTGTAGTTGGGCGAGTAGCAGAGTGAGTGTTTCACCTGTGGCAGGTATGTTGCCGACCAGGCTGTCACGATGCTCGAGGATCCAGTCTGCCGTTTGATCGGCTGCGTTGATGTGGTGATCCATATCGAGCAGGTGTTGCCACTCGGCGATGCGATGCCGATTGTACTGTTCAAGCCTTTTTGTGCGTTCGTCCTCGGAGCCGTCAGCACTTAGAATTTCGACCAGCTCGCAGGCCTCACGCATCCCGACGTTCATACTGAGGGTGCCCGCCCGTGGGATTAAATGAGCGGAATCACCAGCGAGCCAAATGCGACCTTTGCCGAAATGGTGCGCTAAGCGGTGCTCGCAATTTAGCAGAATACTCCAGGTGAGGTTTTCGACTGAGCCGTTGAACCATGGGGCATGCTTGGAGAGATAATGATCGAGGTTTTTTCTATCTAGAATAGGTGTATGTTGGCTGCCGAATTGCATAAAACTTCGATCTTTATGCATTGAATTCACCTTAGTAGTACTGGTATCGACCTGAAAGTTCCAGCGGCAGTGGCCATCCGGCAGTGGCCAGAATAGATGTGTTTTGTCTCCGTCTATCAGTATGCGCATTTCGTTGGGCAGGTCTGCGTCCGTTTTGAATTCGAAGATAGCATATTCGATATGGGGGCTGATTTCGGGGAAATCAATGCCTGCGCTTTGGCGCGCGGTAGAATGATAACCATCGGCGCCAATGAGATAGTTTGCTTTGTAGTTTAGGATTTTATCAATCTGCATTTCGATGTGAGCGACCGCATAACCTGTTATGCCTTCGATTAAGCGGTCGACCGAAACATTCAGCGAATTGTCTTTGTCTTCGATCAAGCGTACGCGATGCGTCCACATCGGTTTCTTTGATTTTACAGTAAGATTATCAATGAGGATACGTTCTAATTCGCTTTGTCTGATCACGGCAAGAAAGGGGTATTGCAGTGGTAACATACTGTAGTCGAGCGAGGCTTTTTTACGCCCGTCTTTGTAGATGGCGACTTTGCTGAGTTGTAGTGAGCTTTCCAAGATACGCTCGATTAGACCGAAGGAGTCGAGTCGCTCGAGTGTTTCGGGGTGTAAGGCTAGCGCGTAGCTGTGAGTGTTGCTGTGCTTTTCTCGATCAAAGAGTACATAGTCCATATTGCGATTCGCTAGGGCATGTGCTGCGGTTAGTCCGACCGGGCCTGCGCCGAGGACTATTATGTCAGTTTTTTTGTGGTTGAACATGATTGCGCGCGTGGGAGTTTAATCTATTCTTAATCTCGTTATTTAATATGTATTATTTGGCTGAAGGGTCAAAGCATTAAGCCGATTAAATTTACGATTTCTAGTTTAGATCGCTTGAGGGTTGCGCTTGGCAAATTGTCTGCTGAGAGTAGTGCGCATGATAGAACGCACAGATCAATCAGAGGTGAAGCCAGCATTGGAGTGGCTCAGTCAGCGCTACCCCGATAGCCCCCGCAAGCGGTTGAAGGATTGGTTTGCAAAAGGGCGTATTCAAATGGATGGCGTAGTCATCAAAAAGCCGCACGAGCAGATGCCGGACCCGGGCGACCGCCTATCGATGGG
>Ga0228615_1001057_pt1 | contig 14277 bp, 11 predicted proteins | sample 16DmetaG_FD_190530 | JGI IMG/M metagenome (GOLD analysis project Ga0228615, IMG submission 190530) | Seawater microbial communities from Monterey Bay, California, United States - 16D | ecosystem: Environmental > Aquatic > Marine > Coastal | place: USA: California | collected 2016-10-17
CATGTTAAAAGTATAAAATTGATCTTGCATTCCTAGATACATCATTTTGGGGTTATCGACCCAAAAAATACCTTTGAATATTCCAAGCGGCCACAGACAATTATTGGTTTTGAGTTTTAGCTCATCTGGAAGGAAAGGGAAATGATGGAGGTACCCTGTGCATAGCACAATCGCATCAACAATCTTAGTTGTTCCATCAATAAAAGTGACCTTATTACCTTCTTCTATGTGGTCGATTAAAGGTACTTGTGAAAAATTATCAGGCCAATGAAATCCTGTTGGATTTGTTCGATAGCTTATGGTGACAGATTTACAACCATACTTCCAACATTGTGAAGAGATATCTTCTGCCGAATAACTAGTACCAACAATTAAAATATCTTTATCTTTAAATTCTAGAGCATCTCTGAAATCATGAGCATGCATAACTCTGCCACCAAATTTTTCTAATCCTTTAAAGTTTGGAACATTTGGTGTTGAGAAGTGTCCAGAAGCACAAACAACATAATCAAATTCTTCAGTGGTTTTGGAGTCATCAATTAGGTTATGAGCTGTGACACTAAAATTATCTTTATCTGTGTTATAGATAACCTCCCTTACAGGAGTTCTAAATTTAATTTTATCTCTAAAGTTAGATTTTTTTAATCTTCCCTGGATGTAATCCAACATAACTGCTCTTGGAGGATAAGAAGCTATTGGTTTTCCAAAATGTTCTTCAAATGTATAATCAGCAAACTCTAAACATTCTTTTGGACCATTGGACCATAAGTAACGATACATACTCGCATGAACGGGCTCTCCATGTTCATCGGTTCCAGTTCTCCATGTATAGTTCCAAAGGCCTCCCCAATCTTCTTGTTTTTCATAACAGACAATTTCAGGAATATTCTCACCATTTCTCTCGGCTGATTCGAAGGCACGAAGTTGGGCTATTCCACTTGGCCCTGCACCTATAATACAAACTCTCATCTAAATCCCCCTAAGATCATAAATAAATCTCAGTTAATATATGTCAATATTAAATATATAAAATTTTTTTTTTTAACCTTTTTGTCATATCTTTAAACCCTTTTTAACTAGTAACTCATTGAGTAGCTTCTCATTTCTTGCATAAAAATATCCATTTTTGCATGCGTAAATTTGTTTCATAGTTTGAAACAATATTTATTTGTATTTAAATTCAAAATGTATTATCTCCTAAGTTAGGAAATCATTATGCAAAAATATTCTATCTTTAGTTTAGTTAAAAATGCTCTGTCCAATCATCAAGACTGGGAAGTAGCATGGAAGGACCCAGAGCCAAAAAAAGAATACGACGTTGTCATTATTGGTGGCGGCGGTCATGGATTAGCGACAGCTTATTATTTGGCCAAAGAACACGGAATAACCAATGTTGCAATTCTTGAAAAGGGTTGGATCGGCGGAGGTAACGTAGGAAGAAATACAACTATTCTAAGATCTAATTATATGTTTGATGCCAACTCTCACTTTTATGAGTTTGGTATGAAGCAATGGGAAACACTTAGTCAGGAATTAAATTATAATGTTATGTATTCTCCAAGAGGTATCATAAATTTAGCTCACTCTGATGCCCAAATGAATGCATATGCAAGAAGAGGCAATTCAATGAGACTAAATGGAATTGATGCTGTTCTTCTGGGTAGAGATGAATTAAAAAAAATGATTCCCTTTGCTGATTTTTCAGATACTTGTCGTTTTCCTATTCATGGCGCACTAATGCAACCTCGTGGTGGAACTGCTAGACATGACGCTGTTGCATGGGGTTATGCAAGACAAGCTGACTCTATGGGAGTCGACATAATTCAAAATTGTGAAGTTACTGGCTTTGATGTTACCGATGGTAAAGTTTCTGGTGTTCAAACTTCAAGAGGTAGCATCAAGACAAAAAAAGTTGGAATGTGTGTTGCAGGTAGCACTACTTTGTTAGCTGATATGTTGAATATGAGATTACCAATTGAAGCACACGTTTTGCAGGCTTGTGTATCTGAGCCTGTTAAGCCTTTACTAGATCAGGTTGTTACTTTTGGAGCAGGACACTTTTATTGCAGTCAATCTGATAAAGGTGAGATGGTTATGGGTGGAGACCTCGATGGCTATAATAGTTACGCACAAAGAGGTAACATGCCTATGATACAACATGTTTTAACTGGTGGATTGGCAGTATTTCCCAACTTTAGTAGGTTAAAGATGCTTCGTACTTGGGGTGGTATTATGGATATGTCCATGGATGGATCTCCTATCATTGATAAAACACATATTGATGGTGTGTATCTTAACTGCGGATGGTGCTATGGTGGCTTTAAAGCTATACCATGTTCTGGTTGGGTATTTGCTCATACTATTGCTAAAAATGAAGTTCATGAGTTAAATGCAGACTTCAATTTAGAAAGATTTCATTCAGGAAAAATTATTGATGAAAAGGGCGTAGGTCCTAAACCTTGGATTGGTTAATCAATGTTAGAGATTAAATGTCCATACTGTGGTAAGAGATCACAAAATGAGTTTTCTTATGGAGGAGACGGTACTATTAAAAGACCCACTCTTGGCGAAGAGATAAGCACCAAAGATTGGGACGACTTTGTTTACTTTAGAGATAATCCCAGAGGAAAACATATTGAATTATGGCATCACACATCAGGATGTAGACAGTGGTTTAAAGCCTTAAGAGACACTGCTACTCATGAGATATTTTCAACTTGTAAAATGAATGAGGACTTTAATGAATAATCAATTTCGAACTTCAAATTCGTTGGGTTTAATTAACAAAAATAAAATTTTAAACTTCACTTTTAATGGTCAATCTTTCCAGGGTTATGAAGGAGATACTCTCGCATCTGCTCTTATAGCAAATGGTGTTCATCTTGTTGGGAGGAGTTTTAAATACCACAGACCCCGTGGATTTTTAGCGGCCGGTGTTGAAGAGCCCAATGCTATGGTTCAGTTGCATGAAGGTGATCGCTCTGAGCCAAACATTATGGCAACAGAGGTTGAGTTAGTTGATGGACTAGTAGCTAATAGTCAAAATTGCTGGCCATCTGTAAAGTTTGATATTGGAGAAATAAATAATTTATTGAATCGTTTTTTCCCAGCGGGTTTTTATTATAAAACATTTATGTGGCCAAAGAGTTTTTGGTATAAAATTTATGAACCTATAATTAGAAAAGCGGCAGGTATGGGCATAGCACCATTAAGCCCTGATCCCGATCGATATGAACACAACTATGAGCATTGTGATGTTTTAGTAGTTGGTTCTGGACCCTCTGGATTAGCTAGCGCACTTGCTGCAGCAAAAAATGGGGCCAGAGTTATATTAGCTGAAGATAAAGCACATTTTGGTGGATCGCTTCTTAATGATGACGTCACAATTGGAAATATGTCAGGGAGAGAGTGGGCTAGCGATGTTATTTCACAACTCAAAAATCTTCCTAATGTGATTGTGAAAAACAGATCTCAAGTTTTTGGTTATTACGATCATAATATGACCGTTATGTTCGAAAGGGTAAGCGATCATATCGAAAATCCAAGTAAGTATACGCCTCGACAAAGGCTCCATTATATAAGAGCAGGAGAGGTGATTGTTTCTACGGGTTCAATAGAAAGACCAATTTCATTCGGAAACAATGATAGACCCGGAATTTTATTAGCTTCTGCAGCAAGAGAGTACATGAAAGTCTATGAAACTCTTGTTGGAAAAAAACCAATAATTTTTACTAATAATGATAGTGCCTATTCAACGGCCTTAGAGTTTCTTAAGAATAACATCACACCAATTATTTTAGACACACGAGATAGTTCTGAGGGTGAATTAGTCAAAGAAGTTCAAGAACAAGGTGTTCAGATAAAATTCAACTCCGGAGTTGCAGATACAAAAGGTCATCTAAAAATTAAATCAGCAACTATTGGTAAGTTGGATGAGGATAAAGAAAACTTTATTTCGTATGAAGAAGTTGAGTGTGATTGTATTTGTATGTCTGGTGGATGGACCCCAACGGTTCATCTATCCTCTCAAGCGGGTAATAAATTAAAATTTAAAGAAGAAATTGACGCTTACGTACCTGATCAAAAAAGGCAAAAAGAGTCTGCCGTAGGTGCAGCGAATGGTTCATATACATTAAATCAATCTTTAGCTGAGGGATTTCAAGTTGGTTTTGAATTATCTAATAAGTTTACTTCAAATAATTCAAAAGTAGATACGCCAATTTCAAAAGAACCTTCTCAAGAGGTTCACGAAAAACTATGGTGTATGCCTTTACCTTCTGGAAAAAAACCAAAAAGATTTATAGATTTTCAAAATGATGTTGCTGTTTCTGATGTAGAATTAGCTCTAAGAGAAGGTTTTAGATCTATTGAGCATGTAAAGAGATACACAACACTTGGTATGGCCGGTGATCAAGGTAAAACAAGTAATTTAAATGGTCTCCAATATGTATCAAAGATAGAAAAAAAGATTGTTCCAGAAGTAGGGCACACAACTTTTAGACCACCTTATACGCCTGTAACCATAGGTACAATTGTAGGTAGAGAAGTAGGTAATCACTACCTTCCTACACGAAAGTCACCTATTCATAAATGGCATGAAGAAAATAAAGCCGTATTTGTAGCTGCAGGGTTATGGGTTAGACCAAGATATTACCCTAGAGGAAATGAAACTATGAACGATGCTGTTAACCGTGAGGCAGCAAATGTAAGGAAAAATGTTGGAATTTGTGATGTTACTACATTAGGAAAAATTGATATTAAAGGTCCTGATGCACCTGAGTTTCTAAATAGAATTTATACTAATGCTTGGTTGAAACTTCCCATTGGTAAAGCTCGATATGGTGTGATGTTGAGGGAAGACGGAATGGTTATGGATGATGGAACTACATCCAGAATTTCTGAAAACCACTTCCACATGACCACCACTACAGCTCAAGCAGCAAACGTTTTAACCCATCTTGAATATTACCTTCAAGTAGTATGGCCGGAATTAGATGTTAATGTTTTATCAACTACTGAACAATTTTCTGGTGTTGCAGTAGCAGGACCAAAGTCTCGAGAGCTATTAAGTAAAATGTTCCCACTAAATGATTTGTCTAATGAAGGTCTTCCATTTATGGGTTTAATTGATACTAAACTTGGAGATATACCAGCAAGGATTTATAGAATTTCTTTTTCAGGTGAGCTTGCTTATGAGATTAATGTTGAGTCAGACTATGGTTTGCATTTATGGAAACAAATTATGGAAGCTGGTTCTGAATTTGGCGTTCAACCGTATGGTACAGAGGCCCTCTCAACTTTAAGAATAGAAATGGGACACGTTGCTGGCCCAGAATTAGACGGTAGAACCATTCCTTTTGATGTAGGTTTAAATGGTATGGTAAGTCAGAAAAAAGATTTTATTGGAAAGAGATCTTTATCTAAAGATGCTTTTGTGGCCGAGGATAGGCAAACAATTGTTGGTCTAGTACCAGTTGATAAAAAAAGCAAAATACCTGAAGGGTCTCATATAGTTGAAAACGATAAGGCACCAGCTCCCAATCCAAAATTAGGTCACGTTTCATCATCATGTTGGAGTGTTGAGTACAATAACCCCTTCTCAATTGCTATTATGAAGGATGGAAAAAAACAAATTGGCAAAACATTGTTTGCTGTATCTCCACTTAAAGATATCTCAATTCCTGTAGAGGTAGTCTCTTCACATTATGTTGATCCTAATGGTGAAAGAGTGAGGTCTTAAATATGATTGAAAAAACTTCTGCGTTGCACTTTGATCATCAAATAGGATTATTTGGAGATTATGAAGGTAAAAACAATCTTTTAAAAATAAAAGAACTTAAAAATTTAAATATTTACCAAATAGCAAAATTTAAAAAAAGCACTATTGATGTTAGTCAAATTAAGATAAATGACTTACCTCTTCCCCTATCTAATCCTTTGGTCTCTTTTAATAACGATACTAGGATTTTATGGACGGGCCCTGATACATGGATATGCATTTCAAGTAATTATTTAAAAGATAAAATATCATCTGTTTTCAATGATAGTGATTTTGGCGTTACCGATTTATCTCACTCTAGAGCGGCAATTCAAATTCAAGGTGAGAATACCTTTGATGTTCTAAAAAAAGGATCGCCTTTAAATTTTAATGATAATCATTTTTCTGTAAATAACTCTGCTAACACTACATATAACGGAATAAATATTTTGATTGATTTCGTTAATTCAGACCCTAAGACAATGAATATATATTCCCTTAGAAGTTTTGGTGGATCCTTTTATCATAGCCTCACTGACTCCGCACTAGAGTATGGGTATGAAGGTATTTAAATAGAATGTGTGGAATTGTAGGAATTTACCTTAAAAATAAAAAGTTAAATAAAGATTTGGGAAAACTTCTTACTGGAATGATGAATAATATGGCTACAAGAGGTCCTGATAGTGCCGGATTTGCTATTTACTCTCCTGAAAAAAAAAATAAGTACAAATATTCAGTATGCTTTAGTGGTATTAGTTTTAAAGAAATTAAAAGTCAAATTATTAAAAAAATTAAAGATGCAAAAATTAAAGTTATTGCTGACCATCTGATTATAGAGACAGTTTTAGCTCCAACTAAAGTTTTAGATATAATTAATAATTTTAAAAACTTAAGTCTTGTAGGTTATGGAAACTCTATTGAAATATTTAAACAAGTTGGAAATCCCAAAGATGTCGTAAAAAACTTTAATTTAGAAAATTTCTCGGGTACCCATGCTATTGGCCATACCAGAATGGCAACTGAAAGTGCCATTACAACAGATGGCTCTCACCCTTATTCAACGGGCAAGGATGAATGCTTAGTGCATAATGGATCATTATCAAATCATAATAATTTGAGAAGATCACTTACAAAAAAAGGAATAGAAATAAGATCTCAGAATGATACCGAAGTAGCTGCAGGATATATCTCTAGCGGATTATTAGATAAAAAATCCCTTAAAGAAACTTTAATTGACGGACTTAAAGAACTTGATGGTTTTTATACCTTCATATCAGGGACTAAGAATGGCATGGCAATTGTAAGAGATGAAATTGCTTGTAAACCAGCAGTCGTTGCTGAGACGAATGATTATGTTGCTATTGCTTCAGAGTTTCAAGCAATGGCTCATTTGCCAAATGTAAACAAAGCTAAAATATTTGAACCAGATCCAGGATTGGTTTACAGCTGGGGTAAATAATGAATTTAAATTTAAAAAAAGACTCTCTTAGAAATGTGAATAATCATCTTCAAAATATTGATAAAAAATCAAATGATCGCTCATTTGTAATATCTAACCCTGGCGGTAATCATGCTATATGTGCTGGTCTTAAAGATGAAATTGAAGTTACTGTCGATGGTCACGTAGGTTATTACTGTGCGGGTATGAATATGAATGCGCAAATAACAATAAATGGTAACGTTGGAACTGGAGTAGCTGAGAATATGATGTCAGGTACAGTTCATGTCAAAGGTAATGCCTCTCAATCAGCTGGTGCAACAGCCCATGGAGGTACATTAATTATTGATGGAGATACAAGTTCTCGATGCGGAATATCAATGAAAGGTATTGATATTATTGTTAAAGGATCAGTTGGTCATATGTCTGCTTTTATGGCTCAATCAGGTAATTTAGTTATTTGTGGAGATGCTGGAGATGCACTCGGCGATAGTATTTATGAGGCCAATATATTTATCAAAGGCAAAGTGAAATCACTTGGTGCTGATTGTGAGGAAAAAAAAATTACAGTTAAAGATAAAAAAATTTTAAAATCACTACTTAGTAAATCAGGATTAAATGACAAAAATATTGATGACTTTAAAATGTATGGGTCTGCAAGAAAGCTCTATAATTTTAATATAGATAATGTATCGGAATACTAATGAGCGATCAGTATAAAACAGTTCCTAGAAAATCATGGACGTTCGATGATTACACTAATTCTGAAATAAGAAGAGCAGCTGAAACTGGTATCTATGACATCAGAGGTGGTGGTTCAAAAAAAAGATTACCTCACTTTGATGATTTACTATTTTTAGGAGCTTCTATGTCAAGATATCCTTTAGAGGGATATAGAGAGAAATGCACCACAAATGTTACTCTCGGAACAAGACATGCTAAGAATCCACTTCAATTAGATATTCCAATAACTATTGCAGGAATGAGTTTTGGAGCCTTATCTGGTCCAGCTAAGGAGGCGTTAGGAAGAGGAGCGAGTATAGCTGGCACTTCAACAACAACTGGTGATGGAGGTATGACCCCAGAGGAAAGAGGGCAGTCCAAAAATTTAGTTTATCAGTTGCTACCATCAAGATATGGAATGAACCCTGAAGATCTAAGAAAAGCAGATGCTATTGAGGTTGTTATAGGTCAAGGCGCGAAACCTGGCGGTGGTGGAATGCTACTTGGACAAAAAATTAGTGACAGAGTTGCTGAAATGAGAACTCTTCCAAAAGGAATTGACCAAAGATCTGCGTGCCGTCATCCAGATTGGACAGGCCCCGATGATCTTGAAATTAAAATTTTAGAGCTTAGAGAAATTACAGGCTGGAAGGTTCCTATTTTTGTTAAGATAGCTGGAGCTAGACCTTATTATGATACTGCTTTAGCTGTTAAGGCAGGTGCGGATGTTGTTGTCTTAGATGGGATGCAAGGAGGAACAGCTGCTACACAAGAAGTATTTATTGAAAATGTTGGTCAACCTACATTGGCCTGCATAAGACCAGCTGTAGATGCCTTGCAGGATTTGGATATGCATAGGCAGGTCCAATTAATTATATCAGGTGGAATAAGAAATGGAGCTGATGTAGCTAAAGCTATGGCTTTAGGTGCAGACGCAGTCTCTATTGGTTCTTCAGCTTTGATAGCCTTAGGAGACAATGATCCTAAATGGGAAAAAGATTATAATAAATTAGGAACTACCGCAGGTGCTTTTGATGACTGGCATGAGGGAAAAGACCCTTCTGGTATTAATACCCAAGACCCTGAATTAATGAAAAGATTAGATCCAATAAAAGGTGGAAAGCGCTTATCAAATTATCTCAAAGTGATGACTTTGGAAGCTCAAACTATTGCAAGAGCTTGTGGAAAAAATAGTCTGCATAACCTTGAACCCGAAGACCTATGTGCCATAAATGTTGAAGCCGCAGCCATGGCGAGAGTTCCTTTGGCCGGCACTAATTGGATACCCGGCACTAAAATTTAAGTTTGAAGGCTTATCCTTATTGGTGGGAGGATTACAAACCTTACTACCTCAAAAACTGTTCTCTTAAAAACCAATCATATGATCTTGTTATTGTCGGCGCCGGATATGCGGGAATTTGTGCCGCTAAAGAGTCGGTTTCTCAAAACCTTAAAACATTATTAATTGATCAGAATGCTTTAGGAGAGGGGGCAAGTACTCGAAGTGCAGGAATGGTATCTGGTGGTTTAAATTTAGGAAAAAAAATAGATTTATTTAAAGAATATGGTCATCAAACTGCTGTTGATTTTATTCAAGAGTCAATCGGCTCATATAGATTTTTAGAAGACAGCATAAACGGCTATTATGATGATGTAAAATTTCAAAAAACTGGAAGACTTGTTTTAGCTCATAGTAAAAAAAAATTAGAAGCACTTAAACAAAAAACAAATTTATTAAATTCTTTAACCAATCTCAAATTGGAATTTTTAGAGAGTACAAATCATGAGATTTCTAATGATTATTATAAAGGAGGTATGCTTGTTCATGATGCAGCAAGTATTCATCCAGGTTTATTTTACAAATTTTTACTTAATCAAACCTTGAGTTCAAAATTAGATATATTTTCTCCATGTAAATTACTCTCCCATCAAAAAATAGATAATTTTTATTTAGTAAACACATCAGAGGGATTTGTTAAAACTAAATATCTTCTCTTCACCACAAATGGCTATACCGGTAGAGAAATAGGAAAAGAAAACTATAACATCATAGGAGTACCATCCTACATTGCTGTTACCAATGAAATTGGAAATGAGAATATTTATAAAGCCATGCCAAAACTTAGAATGTATTCTGATACTAAAAATGATTTATTTTATTTTAGGCCCACTCCAGATCATAAAAGGCTTCTTTTTGGAGCTTTTCCTGTTTGGTCTTCAAACGGGGAGAAGAGTAGCTTTGTAAAAAGTTTTTTTTACAAGAATATTAAAAAGATACTTCCTACACTCAATAATTTTACTATTGATTATATATGGAGTGGTAAAGTGGGTGTTACTTTTAACACCCTACCTCATGTAAAAAATCAAAATAATAAACTTTATGTTTTTGGGTGTAATGGTAGTGGTGTAGCTTTAATGCCCTATCTTGGATATAAGTCAATTTCACTAATAAATAAAAAAAATAATTCAACTTTGATTATTGCTAAGATTCAAAATAAAAAAAATTACCTTAAATTTATGATTACTCTTTTACTTCCAATCCTTGGAATTTATTATCGATTTAAAGAGATGATAGAAAATAAATATTTTTAACCCTTTTTTATTTTAAAAGTGTATTATAACGTTCCATAATTTGGAACATTATGACAGATGATTTAAAATACATTAATAAGTCTTTAGAAAAATCTTTTAAGATTTTAGAAATTCTTTCTAAGTCTATTTTTCCCCTCAAAGCTGCAAATATTTCTAGGAAAGCAGTTATTTCTCGTACCACAACTTTTCGATTACTTTCTGTTTTGTGTCAACTTGGTTATATTCATAAAAATCCGAAAACCAACACTTACATTGTTGGTCATAAAGCTTTTCAATTTGGTGAAACATCGGATTACTTACAATCCATATCAGAGACCTCAAAAGAAATTCTTGAAGATATTTCAAATCAAACAAATTTAATTACTTATTTAGCAATGCTAGAGGGATCCCAAGTTGTGCATTCGGATAAAATATCAAGTAATAACAGTGATGTTTCTCATAGAACTTTTCGTATGAGACTAGATGCACATTGTTGCGCTCTTGGAAAGGTAATGCTTGCTTACAGGCCTGAAAATGAAATATCTTCTATTTATAAAAGTTATAACTATTACCCGCACACCAATAATACTATCATTAATGCTCAAGCCTTAAAAAAAGAACTCTCTAGAATTCGCTCTCAAGGCTATGCTTTGAATCATGGTGAGGCCTTCGATAATGTTTATGGTATAGGTGTAGCAATTTTAGATCATGAAAAGAGATCTTTTGCAGGAATCTCTTTGTCCGGTAGTAGGAATATGATGAATCCAAAAACTATGAAGGATTATGTTACCTTGCTTCAAACTGCCTCAATTAAGATTTCTAAGCTAATTGTTGATAATTAAGGTTTTTTAAGTAAATTTTTGTTTCATAATTTGAAACAATTAGTATTTTTTCTATTTTCCAAGATCAAAATGATCTTACTAAACCGGAGGATAGTATAATGAGCTTACCATCTAATTGTGAATACTTGATTATAGGAGCAGGTATCCATGGCTTAAGTACCGCTTGGCACTTATGTAAAAAATTATCTAAAAAAGGACAACTGAAAGAAAATTCTGTTGTTGTTCTTGAAAAAACAAAAGTAGGTGAAGGTGCAACTAGCGTTGCCTGCGGTATTGTAAGAAATAATTATTATCAGCCTGCAATGAGAAATTTAATGGCTCATTCTGTAAATGTTTGGAATGAAAATGCTGATGCTCTAACTTTTAGAAAAGTAGGGTATATGCAAATTAATTCACAACTAATGCACGAGGGAATGTCTGAAGTTTATCATCAACAAAAAGAAATTGGATATGAATCAGATTTTATTGAGGGCGCTGCAGATTGTGATAAGTATATGAAAGAAATGTTTCCTGATTGGCAAGCTCAAGGGATAACATCTGTTCTTCATGAAAAAAATTCTGGTTATGGTGCTAACATTGGTGCCAATCTTGGTTTTAAAAAATTAGCCGAATCGGCTGGAGCAAAAATTTTAGAGGGTGTAGAGGTAACTAATTTAATATCTTCAAATGGTAGTGGTGCAGTCACTGCTGTTGAAACTAATCAAGGAAAAGTTGAATGCACACAACTTGTTGTAGCTGCAGGTCCATGGGTTAGAAAATTTTGGGAAATTTTAGAATTGCCAAATTCTGTTCAAATAAAACAACCTGACGGTTCCTTCACTGATGATATTCCTATGTGGTCTTACATGGCTCTTGAAGAAGGTGAACTTGAAGTTGACCCCCATAGCTATCGAACCGCTCAAGGTAATGAGTATCCAGTTATTCACGTTGATACTGAATCGACTCTTGTTTCAAATAAAACTGGAGAAGTTATTCACGAAAATGAAATGTGGGGCTTTTATTACAAGCCTGATGTTTATAGAAATGGCATCCAAGGTGGTTCATCTCCCTATGATGTAACTAAACCTTCGAAGGAAGTTAATATTGATCCTTACGGTCATCAGTCAAATGAGTTTCAACCTCGATCCGCATTTGAAGATAAATTCACATCTGCAATGGCTTTTTGTCAAAAACAGTTTGATGGTTGTCACGCCAACTACAAGAAGCAGAAAGCCGGTGGTATTGGGTGTGTAACACCTGATCGTTTTCCAGTATTCGACCAATACAGGGAAAATGTTTATATTATAGCCGATGCTAATCATGGATACAAAATGGCAGGTGTCGGTGATTTAGTATCTGACGAAGTACTTGGGAATAAATCTGAAATTCTAGAACCTTTCAGGTTTTCTCGTTATGCAGAAGGGAAATTACATCCGGTCTCAAATAGTCCGTTCCCTTGGAGTTGATGTAATAGGAGGAATAAAAATGACAGCATTAGAAACGTACGTTGCCGATAAAGAAAGAAATGAAAACGTAAAAAAAGTAAGAAGCAAAATAGATGAATTAGGGATTGAGTATATCTACTTTCAATTTATCTCTGTAACAGGAAGAATTGTAGGTAAGGGTTACCCAGCTGATCACTGGGAAACTGTTGCTCAAAAAGGCTTCCAGTTAGTTTACGGATCAACAGCAAATTTATTTACTAATAGAAATGGTGATTATATAGGTTATGGACCTGAAGCTCATGAACTAGTTGGTATTCCAGATCCTGAAACCTTTGTTCAACTCCCTTGGGATAAAAGAATTGCAAGAGTTTTTTGTACATGTTTTAGAAATAGAGAAGAAGAAAATGACCCAGGCGGTTTTTTAACTTCTGATTGTCGTGGAAACTTAAAAAGAGCTCATAAAGAATTCAAAGATAAGCATGGACTAGAACTAAGAGCTGGAACTGAGCCAGAAATGATGTGGCTTACTAAAAATGAAGATGGTACACCAACGGGTTCTGGTTTCTCAAAACCTTATTGCTATCACATTGACCAGTTTGAATCTCTAAGACCAGTTTACATGAAAGTAATCGAGTACTCTAGATTCATGGGTCTTGATATCATTCAAGGTGACCACGAAGATGCACCAGGTCAATTAGAGTTAAACTTTAATTATGACGACGTTCTAAGGAATGCAGACAGACTGTCTACTTACAGACAGATTTGTGCACAAGTAGCAAGAGAGTTTAATCTTATTGCTTGTTTCTTATCAAAACCTTTTGTTGGAGTTTCCGCATCAGGTTGTCATACAAATATTTCATTATGGAAAGAGGGTGAAGATCAGCTTATTCCATGTGGTAATGATAAAAAAGCTCTACCGGGAATGGAGCAAATCTATCATCACAGAAGAGGCGGTGAAAATGTATTCATGCCTGATACAGATGATAGAAAAATACCAGGTCAGGTTGGTCTTTGGGCTATTGGTGGTGTGATGGAACACTTACCTGCTCTTACAGCCTTAGGGTCTTCAACTGTTAACTCATATAGAAGATTATGGGATGCTGGTTTTTGGGCTCCTGTTTATGCTGACTGGGGATACCAGAATAGAACATGTGGACTTCGTGTATCTGCACCAGGAAGGTTTGAGTACCGTTCTGTTGACTCTGCGCATAACCCTTACCTCATGGGCTCAGGTTTATTGGCTGCTTTCGGTCACGGAATTGAAGAAAAAATGGATCCAGGTAAGCCAGAACAAGCAAATATGTACGAAGCTAATGCTGGTAAGGAAAAATTACCGATGACATTGGGTGAGGCTTTAGACAAGTTAGATAAAGATGAACTCATTCAAGGAGCTTTACCAGGAGACATGTTAAGAGTGTTCACTGAATACAAGAGAGATGAATGGGAAGAATTCCTAGCAACTCCAACTCAGTGGGACCTTGATAAATATTTGGATTGCCTACCATAAAATAAATATAAGGA
>Ga0228615_1001059_pt1 | contig 14253 bp, 9 predicted proteins | sample 16DmetaG_FD_190530 | JGI IMG/M metagenome (GOLD analysis project Ga0228615, IMG submission 190530) | Seawater microbial communities from Monterey Bay, California, United States - 16D | ecosystem: Environmental > Aquatic > Marine > Coastal | place: USA: California | collected 2016-10-17
AAAATCTTGTACCTAAAAGCTGGAAGTTAAGTCAAAAGGAACAAACAACACACGTTCGAAAGCCTGTTACAAAACCTGTACCCGCCCCAATAGAGAAAGTGATTGAAAAAACTGTTGCAGAGCGACCTTCGCTACCGGAAATTGAAGCTATTAATGCGCAGTCTAACCAACTGTACTCATTTGACTTATCGCAATTTGCTGCAGATGAAGACGAAGACGATACCATGACATTCAAAATTATTTCAGGACCCGACTGGGTCACCGTATCTCAAAGTGGAATACTTGGGGGGACTCCCTCGAATCAGAATGAGGGACGTAACGAAGTTTACGTTAGGGTTACTGATGGCGAGGGATTGTCATCCGATGCACTGATACTCATCGAAGTGGAAGTCAAGAAACTCAACAGAGCGCCGTATTGGAAGCCAAACATTTCTAAAAAAACCAATCCTAGTCCGGAGACAGCCAAAGAGTTTTCACGCGAAACTGTAGGCAACGATAAGGATAATACAAAGTTACGGAGGAGGAGATGATGACTCAGCAACCAATACCAGAGTATCCTCCTGTAGGAGTCATCCGTTTGTTTGATAGTATCCAGCCCCCCTTATCACAAGGTGAATACAGGATTGAAATGAAGCAAACCTTCCCACAGCAAGTAGACGGGAAATCTACTGATATGCCCACCAACTCTATTGAAAACAAATTTGTAAAAGTTGACGGTTCACGATGGTCTATCGATCCGTTAAAAATTCATTCTCGTAGCCCACCAAAGAATGAACAAGGGGTAAAAATTGATTATTCTCTACCGAAAATTGTGTTTCAAAGCAAGACACTGCCTTGGGAAAGAAAAATTCCTATTGCAAGTTCCAACACCCCATGGATGTGCTTACTTTTGATTCGAGAAGACGAATTTCATGAATACTGCAGAATATTACCCGACCAACTTATCGATGGCGAGACATTAACAGGCACCTCCCATGATATTGATGACGATGGAAAGCCACCTCTGCAAATAAAAATTCTTGAAATTACTGAGAAATTACTGAAAGCTATCGGGCCAAAACAAAATGAATTGGGTCTGTTATCTCATGGATTACAAGTAAATCCGTTGGATAAAGAACTCTGTGGTAACGATGAAGATGGGCTTTTCTCAGTTGTACTTTCCAACCGTGTTCCTTCATTGGCTGATACAAAATATACTGCTTGCTTAGTATCAATTGAGAATTGTTACCTTGATTTACCGAATGACCGACAAGTGCGCTATATATCTCAACCATCTTCACTGGCCAGTGACAAAATTACCCACGAGAAAACTCCTTTCGGAAATCAAGGCTCATCCAAGTCTAGTCCCGTTTCAAGAAAGGGTGGAACTGTCAAAGGTTCCACTCTATCTCAGCAAATTCATGTGTCAGAGAATGAATATTCAGGCGATAAGAAACTTCTAGTTCTACTCGACCACTGGAGTTTCAAAACTGGCTCTGGTGGCGATTTTGAAAGTAAAATCAAGTCTATTCGTTTCCGCTCAAGAGAAAACTCATCGGAAGATGTTGGTGAACTAGGCTCTGTGTATGACTTTGCAAATGGAGGAGAAGAATCAAGGGTGTATGAGCCTGCACTGTTAGGTAACGACATGGACCCGGATGTCTCAGTGAATTCGTATTTACTTACCGACATTGTTGAACATGATGGAATTCGTCGACCATGTTTGTATAGAGGGCCATGTGTCGCAATTCCAGTTAATCATGAGCCAAAGGTGGAACCATATCTTAATTCTGATGACGCTCGAGGATTAGAACCTTCAAGTGGATTAGATGTCATTCACCATTCATCTGCGTTTGAACTCGGTCGATTGCTCGCCATGAGCGACCCGAAATTTATTGATTCACTGTCTCGCTGGAGGCATTTGTGGAATAAGAAACAAGAAAGTAAGAATTATCGCTACAAAATTTTCGAATCGTCATCCTTAGAACTCGACTCGGAACTTTTGCGAAGTCAAGATATGTCTGTTCAAAGCATAATTCAGAAGGGGATTCTAGTGGATACATCTGCTAAATTAGAGGTTGAATTGGCACAACTGGATGAGTTGCCAACTACTCGAATGGACTTCGGCGGTCCGGATTTTGATGATGAGATGTTTAAAGTTAACAAAGAGGACTTGAAACTTCCAGAGCATGTCGGCATTGCCTCTCCTGAAGCGGTAGAAGTCCTTCTCAATGAACAACTAACAAACGGGGGTGATGATTTTGCAAACCGCTGACGCCAATGCTTTAGACTTGCGATACGTTTTCAGCGAAGCTCTCTTCCAGATTTTCCAGCCTGTTCTTGGAGATGCTGAAGAGCAAGCATGGAGTCATGTCCTGCAATGGCTCACAAGATTGAGATTGATGGAGGGGGTTCCTTTCAGTTATATTGTTCCATCCAGTGAAATGCTTCCTAATGAAAGCATTCGCTTCTTCCATGTCGACCGGAACTGGCTTGATGCCTTGGTCGACGGTGCGTTGAGTACCGGAGTAATGGATTCAAGAGGACCTTTGGCGGACACTGAGCCAAGTATTCGTAATGAGAAATATGCCGAGTTAATCAACGAACTCAACGGCCGAGAAGTCGTGCGAAATCCTCTGCGAACCTCACTTACAACCTTTGAGAAATTTGAAGAATCCGATGGTGGATTATTGCAATCGATACGTAAGAGCTCTACAGAATTTGCCAGGGCAGAATTTTCTAAACAATCGACAAAGACCGAACTCGACTACGCACAAGAGCATGCCAAAAATCACCTCACACAAATGATGTCAGGGGTAGAATTTACCGAAGGCGGTTCGTTAACCGGATTTCTGATTCGCTCCAGCGTGGTTCGTGATTATCCAGGACTTCAAATTGGTGCTTACGACTCTCCACAATCCACCGGAATTGATCGAGAGCAAGCCTACCAAGAGTCAAACCGTGTTAAGACCCTTCGACAAGTTCGACTTTCAGAATCTATTCTGCTCTGTATTTTCAACGGGTCTCCAACCCATCTGAGAATAAAAGAACCCGGAGAAGGTATTCGTCTTGGAGTAGAAATCACTGACGGTGCAACTCCGAATTCAGCATGGCATTACGAAACGGTGTTTAAAACAGAAGACGGTGAACTATCCATAGAAAGTGAATCGGCAACAGGTACGAGTTATGACACTTTGAAGATTAAAGCACGTCGAGGAACCGGTGACGTCTCAGTACTCGATGTTCGAGATGCATTGGGCACAATTGAAGGTAAAGAATGGGGTAACGATACCGATCAAACTTTGTCGAAAGGTGGATATGTTGCAACTCAACTCATGCAATTCCCGTACCAACAAGACTTCCAATACGACTCTGCACAGCAGACACCACTGGGAGATAGCAGGAGAGCTATGGTCCACACAGAATCTATTCTCGATGACGATGATTACATTAATTCACTTGAAAATCAAGTTGAGCATCCCCGAAATTCTGGCGGTGGTGAGTCATGAAGAAAGGAAAAGTCGGTCAATCTAAACCTCCAGTTTCTGGAACAAAAGAAGTTCCAGGCATCGATAGGAAATTTGATTCAAAATCCGCCCCCCCTCTACCCGGCCTTTGGAAAGAAGATGTATCTCCCTCCCTCAAACGTGATGTTCCGGCTTTGGAAACTGAAACACCTGCTACTCAAGCAGTTGGAGCCCGAATGGTAGAAGACCAGAGTAAACTTAGCATGAAGGCGAAGGTTGAACCAATTCATTCATCTGTTTCAGCAGAAGATTTGCGAAATACGATTCCAGCCCGACGTCATTTAATGGTTCCAATTAATGTCCAAGCTCTTGTGATTCCACCAGCGCCAGTTGGAAAACAACAGCGCTCGAAAAATCAAAAAACATCTCCCAAGGAGAAGCATGACCTGAGTAATCAAACTGTAAACTATGGGCAGCGTGCCCCGCTGAAATCGGAAATGCGTACGATTCCACCTGTCGAGACTCCCGGAATCGAACACGAAGAAGGAAAGTCTGGCTGGGGCCTTCCAGAACCATTTAATTACCAATCGGCCAGTCCACATTCCACCGGTCTTAAGGAAGGAATTCACCTTTTCTGGACTCTCCCTAAGGCGTTGCTGCAAGGTGAATTGAAAGACCAAGAAGCCTCGGTTCAAAACGAATACAATTCACCAGAAGACCTTGTACCAGAGAGGTATATACCTGCTGATGAAGGTTTTGAACATCCAATTACATTCGAACAAGCAGTTGAGCATAGGGTGGAATTCACCACTGAAGAATCCCCCGATGGAACATTACGAGATACCCTACAATTTGGTCTATTGCCTGACCGTTGGATTGTTGTTCGACTGGGTTCAAGCCCAGCACTCAAGGCTTGGGTCATTGAATCATCCACGCTCGAAGTCACACCTCTTGCAGGATACGCACCCAAAGCTACAGACTCGAATATTCCCGAAATGACTGCCATCGGTCCAAATGAGGGGGATATTTACTGGACTGCGACATATGATAACGCCAAAAATCGGTTCACCTTCCATGACATCCCTGCCAGTGGGGAGCAAGGGCCCTTTGATTACATTGTATGTGGATGGTATTCTGACCCACAGAAGGACCCGGCTTTCATGCCGGAAACTGCTTCAGAAGAGGATTGGTTTGCTTTTATTCGAGACAATCTCGGCTGGAATGTACGACGAGGGGATGTTGATGATGATTGGAGCCTGTACTTACCTGCCATGACATTACCTATGGGGGTGGAACTATGAGGAAGTTCGGCCTTGGAAAATCCAAAAGAAAATCAGACTCATCACAACCAATTGATACGAAATCACTGATTAAAGAAGGGATGGACACATCAAAATATACCAAAGAATCTCCTAAAATCGATACGAATCTCGGAAATTCTGGTCGACTTGATTCTCGCCAATCTATTGACCTAATCGGTTCTAACTGGCCGCGCCAAGCAGTATATCATGGTTCAGCAATTGGTGTAGAGTGGGGACAGAATGCCGAAGTTACGCATCCCCTTTCGGAGGTAGATGCGTCAGTAGGCATAAACCAAGAAGAAGCATTAGCCGCAATGATTTCATCAGAAATTCAAGAAGATTTCACATTAGGTGATGAAAAACGAGCTGAATTTGAGAAATATCTCGTTGGTTTTACCCACGATTTGCTTGGAGAATTGGAAACACCTGACGGAGAGATCAAACTTGAGCAAGAATTGCACAGGGAAACATTCCATTCAGTTTCCTCAGGTGTGATTTTTGAATATGTAAAACCCGAAAAATCTCTTGAACCGAAAATATCTCAAAAATCCATGAAAAAATTTTCCCAACCAAAGAAGGATGGTTGGTTTCAGCAACCGGGGGCCTCCAAATTTATGGAATACGGTCAGCAGCACATCGGTGAAGCAGATGGGAAAGTTCGGATACCGCAATTTAAGACTGGAGTCAGTTCCTTCAAACAGCCCGAGCAGTTACCCGAGGTGACCCCTCCCCCACCGGCTAAGGTTGCTGAATATGCAGCACCTCGATATTATGAAACAAAAGACCCCGTGTTCATGATTTCAGACCAACGTGTGTCTACTCGTGCGACAAGTGAAGGGTACTATAACTCCAATGGATTGACAAAAGTCCGAACACTGCAAGCAATTCAGCGTCTTTTCGCTTTCGATCATACACCTACTTATGTCTGCAAGAACCGAAACTGGTTACCCAAAGAAATTGATTTTTTAATTGAGGAAACAAAGCTCAATTCTGCACTCATTCGTAATTCAGCCATTTTTGGAAATTTCTTCCGAAAATACTCTCGCGGTGGACTTGATAGCACTTACTTCCAGGACAAAGACACTGACTTGATTTCACCGGTTGCTCTCAATTTATGGCGTCAGGCATGGTTGCCAATATTATTGGATATCGAGATGGTGTATCACTCGGAACAGGAGCATTGGAATTTAGGTGAATCCGATTTGCAACGGCAAAATGGATTTGAAGAAATTGCTACTCACTCAGTAAACCCAACAACAATTACCCAACGTGTGCCTATTTCGAGAAATATCGGGAAAATCGTATCAAAGCAAATTGAACGGTTTTTAGAAAGTGAAGATGAATTGGACGAAGATGGCAATGAAGGCGTGTTGTCAAACGATGAAGAGGAAATGTTCCATCTTCTGAAAGAAGAGTTTCTTTCTCGTGACCTTCTCTCAGTCACCTTAAGCGGAATTGATGATCGAATTAACGGATTGTCGATGGACGATGCAGTTCGTGCAGGTATGCTTGAGATTACACAAATCTCGATAGTTGATGCCTTTGGTCAAATCTCAACGGTCAATCCTCTTGGCCTAACAACGCTGGATAGCGACGGTTCTAACCCTAGAGTGAGTGTAGGGCTGAGTCTACAAAACCAGGCTGATACTCCCGGTAGAATGATTTTGAGACCAAGAATTCCAAAACCATCGCGTCTCGACTTCAAATTACTCGCCCATGATTCTGATGATTTGCCATCCAATTCCTCATCGAAGTCAATGACGACCAATCAGCCTGCACGAACTCCTGTTTGTGGCTACCTACTACCAGACCACATCGAATGGGCAATGGAAGTTTTCAATCATGAAGGAGACGCAAAAGGACAACTCCGCGTTGCTAATCGTGATTGGTCACTTGGTGGAATCCAGAAAGGCAAATTGGCATGGGATTCATCACCCGGGGATAATTCACCTGCAGGGATGTTGCCTGAAACGCAAAATATCCATATGAATCGATTGCTTAACTCATTAATGGAAATAGGCATGACAGATGAATTGGAAACCGGTATCGAAAACAGTGGGGAAGGTGCCCTTTCTGCAATGTTGCGAACAATAGATACATCATACAGGCATTCTGATCCGTTTGGAAAAGGAGGAGCAAATCATCCCTCGTTCTACATGGGACGTCCAGTAGCTGTAGTTCGTGCAAAAATTCGTCTACAGTTGGAGGGTGGAGAAAACGGTATGAGTGATAATTTGAAGAAGTATCAGTTCCAAGTTCGACTTGGAAGTGTTGCCAAATCAATTGATGGACTTCTAGGTTACTTTGTCAACGACGACTATTCACGGTTTATGAGTGTCTTACCATTCGAACAAGATGGTACCTCACTCACCCCTTCTACTGCCTCAATCGACCATGATTATGTGACGTTTGATAACACCATCGATGTCTTACCGGAGCAAGATGTTTATCTCACTTTATTGATGAACCCGCAAGCATCTCTCCACATCACGTCAGGTATCCTACCTCAAAAAGAAATCACTCTTCTTCGTGATCATTGGGAAGATGCACTCTCGCGGATTGCTCCAACATTCAAAGTAGGCCCGGTTCTTGTTGACCCAACCTCAGTAAGGATGCCAATTGACGATGCAAAACCGAACCTCATTTGGAAATGGGTCCATAGGGAATCTCCATCCGAATGGAAGGAATCTGAAATAAAGGACTCGGATTCACTTGCAGGTTTGCCATCGGGTAAAATGACGGCCTATGAAGGATGGATTAAACTTGACATTGATGAGAATACTCAAAATTCGTAAACAGGTGATGAAATGAAATATGGAATGAATATCCTTGCAATAATGGCCGTAATTTTGGTCTTTATCGGAACAATACAAATGCAGCCACACGCTCTTCAAGGACAATTCGAAGTGGAAAGCACATCGAATAGTCAGACATCCGCACGCAATTCATCTTGCGACCCCTCCATTAACATCTCACTCCAAACTACAACGTTTACACCAAGTCGAAAAATTCCACTCGAAGTCGAACTTTCCTGCATGGACTTTAAATCGATATACGACGATAATGATGACGGATTTATGGACTTTGATTTACGAGTGAGATTGTTCCAAAATGGGGCTGCTGGAAATGAGCCAATTTGGTTTGCTAATCAAAATTCAAAAGATTGTGTAGCATATAGTTGTGTATATTGGGATTTCAATCTCAATTCAACAAATTTTGTCGAGGTGTTTTATCTCAATGGTAGCATCAATAATGATGCTGAAAATGACGATGAATTATGGCCACCGAGAGACAACAACTTAACACCGAATCAAAACTATACAGCCGTGGTGTCTTTGAATTCAATGAATCAGTATTTCTCAATGAACAGAAGCATCGGTTTTTCGATTATTCCTGCATCAAATTCTAAGCAATGTTCGCCGTTGCTCAAGACGTTTACGACCAACAGTTCTACATCAACTCCAACTGTTCCTTTAGAAACTGGAAATTTCTATCGATTTTCTGATACATTATACAATCACCTTGAATTAACCTGTCTTGATCAATCCGATAGTTACGATGTGCTGTGGCGAATAACCGAATGGCAAAGTGGTAATGAATTAGATAGAGGTTGGTGGAATGTGACGGGTGTCGAAAATGCGCAAACATCGATAACCCGGTTAGCATCAGACCTTTTCCAAGACGATGGCTCAAGTAAATATGCAATATCTGGTTCGGTATCCATACTTCATGGATCAACCATGGGATACTATCCAAACCCTGGCTACAATTACTCATATGGAGGATTTTGGATTAACATTAGTGATATTGACGATGATCTTATCGAAGATCCAAATGATAATTGTATTTCGATTCAAAATCCGTACCAGCTTGATTTTGATTCAGACCAAATTGGGGACGTTTGCGACAGCGATATTGATGATGACAACGTCAATAATTCCGTACCCTTCGATGGCACCGGACCTGACAAATGCCCTTACGAAAATGCATCGCAAAAAGACTATGATTCCGACGGCTGTTTAGACGAAGTTGAACTTCTAGACTCTGACAATGATTCAATACCTGATATTTACGATGCCTATCCATATACATCCTATACAGAAGATTATGACAACGATACAATCGATAACTATGATGACAACTGTCCACTAACCTCTAATTTTCATCAAACGGACATGGATGGAGACGATGTTGGAGATGTTTGTGATTACGACATCGACGGGGATGAGGTGAACAACAGTATTCCGGTTGTTCTATCAAACTTCACCAATCTCGACCAATGTCCGTTTACAGCGGTTAACTCAACTAACGATGTGGATGCCAACGGTTGTGTCGATGAGCCTGAAATAATTGAATGTCCAGTTTGTAATCAAACTCAAACAGTAGCGACTGAGCCTGTTGAGACAGAACCAATTATCGCTGAGAGTAACGAAACTGCCATTCTTGACCCAGAGGATATCCCTACTGTCGCTGCGATTGGTGGTGCTGGTGCATTTGGTGGTGGCCTTGCTGCGGTTGGAATACGTAAACTGCGACAAGGAGCGCGCTACATTGGAGTTGATGATGGACTCGATATGTTGAAACACCTACCTAAACGAAAGAAGGCTGATAGCGGTTCTGACCACTACTTCCAAAAAGGCAGGATTCGGCAAGAAGAAATGACAAAGTCTGCCGACAAACTTCTCGACGACTACATCGAAGATTCTGAGGGTGGTAGCAGTAAGAAAAAGATGCAGAAGGCAAAGCCTAACGGGAAGAAAAAATGAGGTGTAAACATGAGTGATGAGTATATTTTAGATGACGTAATCGAAACTTTTTCGGACGAGGATACCTTACTCTCCGATATTCAAAACAATCCTGTCAAGTGGTTGTTATCACTGGCTATAATTGCCCCAGGAATGGCATATACAATGACTGCCGAACCCTCATATACTCAGGCAATGGTCAGTTGGGGTATACCTGAACATCTTGATTGGGTTTTAGCCATCTTTGTCACTGGGCAACTGTTCATTGCCCCACTATCGTGCTATTTCCTGGCCCGAACTGGAAATGTTGCCCCAGGGTTGTTTATTGCGATGGGGGGTTCTGCAATTCTCCTAGCAAATCCTATCGAAATCGCTGAATTTTCCGAGGCGATTGGATGGCCGTTTGCGATTTTCTGCATTGCACTTACTGTACCTATGCTGTATGTTCTGAAAAGTAAGAAAAAATTGCTCGACCCAGGTAAAGAAAGGACGACTTGGTGTACATTGTTGTCAACTTCGATTCTAGTATTTACGATTGCAGCAATTGTACCATCAAGTGGTGTTGCGCTCGCTGATTTTTCTTGTGAAGATGAGGCTGGGGCTTTACTTTCTGAGGTTGATGTTCTCTCCGGTGCTTCGGACGCTTGTTCGGCCCTAAGTTATCGGTATGCACCTGTACTCGGTATGGTGTTCGCAATTGGATATGCTTGGCCCAAGGGTAAGAAGATAATTGATGATCTAAGCGATGATTTTCTAGACGGGCTCAAAGATTAAACCGTTCACATCCCAAATGAAGATGGGTCGATGTCCATGTCGCCCTCTTTCATCATCTTGCGCATCTGCTTGTTCAACTTACGGTTTCCACCCATGCCTTTCATCATCTTACGTGAGCGGTTCCACTGAGCAATCAACTCACGGACATCTTTCTCACGAACTCCAGCACCACGAGCAACTCTTCGGATTCTGTCAGCCTTAATCTTTGCAGGCTCATTCTTCTCCCATGCAGTCATGCTATCCATGATGGTGCGATACCTGTCGAGGTTTCCTTGCATGGCTTCTTTTTGACCTTTTGACATAGCACCCATTCCACCCAGCATATTACCCGGCAAAAACGACATCAGTTTGTCAATAGTACCTACTTTGGACATCATCTCCATTTGTTTGTACATGTCATTGAGTGTAAATCTACCACTCATCAAACGCTGAGTAAGGCGCATTGCCTCCTCCTCATCCATGTCTTCTGGAGCTAAATCGATGAGACCTTGAATATCTCCCATGCCTAAGAGGCGTGAAATAAATCGGTCCGATTCAAATTTTTCGAGGTCGGGAACATTTTCTCCTGTACCGATATGAACAATGGGTGCACCAGTCGCAGCAACGGCAGACAAGGCACCTCCGCCACGGGCAGTACCGTCAAGTTTGGTTATGACAATACCAGTAACGCCCGCTAACGAGTGGAATGAGGCTGCGACTGGTCCAGCAGCCTGTCCAACCTGCGCATCAATAACCAGCCAACGCTCACTTGCTCTGGTGATGGATGATATCTGTTCAAGTTCATCCACCAACTCTTGATCAAGTTGGTGACGACCGGCTGTATCGACAATAACAAGATCAGCAGAAGCACAGGCGGCAAGTCCGTTTCGAACAATGGTAGGAGCATCTTTTGTCTCCGGCTCACCGTAAACTTGAACCGTAGAATCTTCGAGCAACTGAGACAACTGCGCGTATGCCCCAGGTCGATGTACGTCAGCCTCTATTACCGCAACACGAAGACCATGCTTTCTCCTGTACCATTCAGCTAATTTTGCAGTCGTTGTGGTTTTACCTTGACCGTAAAGACCAACCAGCAAAAGTGTTGCCCCATGAGGTTGAAATTGGTGAGCAGGTCCCAAAAGGCGAACCAACTCAGTGTAGAGTATATTCATTGCATGAGTCTGAAGAGTAAGCCCTGGTCGAGGCTTTTCGTCTAAAAGACGTGCCTCTAGCTTTTCAACCAAATCCTTAGTTTGTCGTACGTTAAAATCTGCTTCTTGGAGTGCTCGCCGAAGACTACGGGTCATCTCTCGTAGTTCCTCTTCATCGATTTTACGCTTATTCTTCAACAAACCTATGGAACGAAAAATTCCTCGAGAGAGTCCTTCAAGTGCCATGTAACTCCGTATCGGCTTTCACATTTCAACCCACCCATGCTTCAGGCAGGGCATCAATAATTCAAAGCGGGATGTCAAGACGGAGAACATCATCCTCGAGTTTGGCCGATACCAGACTCGCCTTTGTAGGCACACTGGTTTGTATTTCACGTTCTCGACCATTCAAGCCAACGTAAAGGATTCCATCATCACTACGAAGTGACAGTTCGTCGCGCTTGATGCCGGGATAGTGAAGATATATTCGTTCAAATTCGTCATGCATTTCTCTCTTCATCCCCCGATGAATCGAGTGCTTTAGGGCACTTCCAACATCATGTGGACCAAGAGTATCGTCCAGTTCATTGACTTCGCCGTACAGTCGAACACCAACTGCACGAAGTTGTTCTATGCCAACGACCTCGTCGTCGAGCAGTTCCATTGTAGCAATTTCAACATCTTCAAGCTCGGTACTTAATTCTTCAATGCGGGAAAGTTCGGCGATTCGGCGATTCATCAAAAACGGATGGTCAAATTCAGGGGTAACCCGGTTCACTAAACAATTCGGGACAGGAAGTTCGTATTCACAAAGCGAAGTATGAGCTCTTAAGGTCTCGTTAATTCCCATTCGTTCGGGAATTGTCACCAGAGTGAATGATGTGATATCCTTGTTCGAGAGTACTCGACGAACATGAAGAACACGGCGACGGAAGCGTTCTAATTCTTCTTTCATAGATTCACTTTCTTTACGGCCAAAAAGCATTGAACGCAAACCGCCTGAAACTCTCATCATTCGAATAATCCTGTCAGACCATGATTCGATTAATTCCGGCAATGAGAGAAACCGCAGAGTGTGACCTGTAGGGGCAGTATCAAAGACGATAACATCCCATGTAGGGTCTTCGACATGACGAAGTAATTCATCAAAGGCCAAGGCTTCATCAAGTCCAGGGATCACCATTTCAGATGTTTTAACTTCTGAACGCATCTCATCGATTTCTTGTTTGGCATTGGGGTCCAACATCATACTCAGAGTACCAAGTCCACCCATGCCACCGCCAGAACCCATGCTGTTCATCATGTCTCCAAGTTTGGGAAGTACGGAAGATATCTTTGACTCAGGGTCCATTTCAAGACCGAACAAACCATCTACACCCTCAATGGGAGTAGGCAATGAACCGATTTCCACCCCCAACGAATCTGAGGTTGAATGAGCAGGGTCACTTGAGACCAACAGCACACGCAATCCGGAATCTGCCAACCAAACAGCGGTGGATGCTGATGTCGTCGTTTTACCGACACCACCCTTGCCACCAAACAACAAAAGACGAGCCATAGGTTCTCCACAGTGAGGTAGTCTTTGAATACAGCGCCTACACCTTCAATGAAACAACGACTTGATGAAGGTAAACACTACCCACACATCATGGCCTCGGACTTTATGTTGTTTCAGGTCGCTAGTGTCTCAGCGCTGGTGGGGATGACCCTCGGTTGGAGAGGCGTTATGACCAAATACTCTGGATTCTATGACTTACCCACTGCATGGAGTAACGTTTTTTGGGGAATTCTTATCGGGGGATTCTACGGTTCACTTACCCATAATTTCATTGTAATACCATACATTGAGCAACTTCTCATCGACCCAGAGGCTGCGGTTGTTAACCCGGTTAATCTTCTGCTCTTGTGCCTCTTAGCATCGGTCGCAGTTCACCTCTTATTACGCAGAGATCGGGTGAGAAAAGGAAGTTCTCAAACCACAAGTGGTTGGGCACTCGGACTTGCAATGGGTGGAATGATGTCCATGGTATTCATACTAATGATTCTTGAATCGTTCGAAATTTCACCAAGCATGATCATTACCATTCTTTGCATATCTATTTTCGGTCCACGATGCGAAGCGCTTATTTCTTCATTCCAAGGACACTTAATGCTCCAAGGAAAACGATGGGGAGCAGTTCTCCGAGGAACCTTTTGGAGATGTGCATATGTGGTCATGTTCGCCTTTTCTATTGTCAATATTTCAGCTTGGGTGTTCATCATTCCTGCAGCGCTCATATTCAATGGCTCCTCCAAAAATTGGATTTGGGAATCTATCCCCAAAGAAGGAAAGAAGAGATTGCGTAAAATTTGGGCACGTAATGCTCGAGAGTTTCAGAAGTCAAAAACGCAAGGTTCTCGCATTGAGATTCACCCAACCGCAGAAAATTCCGCAGAAGAGTAAAACAAGTTGTTGCTTACTTAATAGCAGCACCCCTTTAATGGGTCCAAAAGTATCGTCTTAACAAATAAGCATTTATCGGGTCCTCCGCACGCAACCGTTATACAACGCCTACCTAACCAACGGGTATGGGTTCTTGCCCCTACTGCCAGAGTGTGACCCAGCCGGGTGACACAATTTGCTACACATGTGGGAGGATTCTGGCTACAATTCGTTCTGAAAATTTTGCTATGGAACAACAATTTCACAAAGGAAGTCTAGACACTACCTACAAAATGACCCGCAAACCATCCCGTGGAGGAGTTGTTCAATCACACTCGGGCCGTAACATTGACTTAATGAAAAATCGCAGAAACAAAACAAGACATTTGGTCCTGCTGTTTTTGGTTGCGTTCATCATGCTAGCACCTCAAGTAC
>Ga0228615_1001060_pt1 | contig 14243 bp, 6 predicted proteins | sample 16DmetaG_FD_190530 | JGI IMG/M metagenome (GOLD analysis project Ga0228615, IMG submission 190530) | Seawater microbial communities from Monterey Bay, California, United States - 16D | ecosystem: Environmental > Aquatic > Marine > Coastal | place: USA: California | collected 2016-10-17
AAAGGATACTAAGTCCAAAGTAACAAACAAAATGTAGAAATAAGTCGCCTCTAATAAAAAAAATACTCCAAGATTCACTGTCTGATTCAGGGGGCTTAAGTGATAAGTAAACAACAATTAAAGTTGCAATCACTGCAGTTGTTTTGAGCAACTTATCCTCCAGCAATAATTGATTTATAAGCTTTCGCATCTAAAAGTCCCTCTATTTGTGACAAATCTGAACATTTCACCCTTACCATCCATCCATCACCATAAGGATCATCATTCACTGATTCGGGAGTATCATCTAGCGCCTCATTGATTTCAATGATCTCTCCTGAGAGTGGCATAAAAAGATCCGAAACAGTCTTAACGGCTTCAACAGAACCGAATACAGTTTCTGCGTTTAGTGTTTGGTTTAGAGTTTCAATTTCAACATATACAATATCACCTAATTCGCCTTGGGCGAAATCAGTAATTCCAATAGTAGCTATATCGTTATCAATTCGAATCCATTCATGATCTTTTGTGTACATTAAATCAACTGGTAATTTCATTTATAAATCTTTTTAAGTAAACAAATGTAACAGAATTCCATTAGCAAAAAAAGACTTTTTAATTTCCAAAGTTATATCGAATTGTAAATCCTGATCTAATACTTGTTTGTGGAAAAGCTGTAGAAATTGCAAACTCAGAAAAGTTGTGATCGTAAAAGAAAAGTGCAGTTAGATTTTTTGTCAAGGCATAATCTGCAGTAACTTTAATGGCCATTAGACGCTGACCTGCAGTTACTTGATTATTATCATATTCCAAATTTCTTAATACTGTGATATTGTCTCGATAAGAGACATCCGCCTTAATATTTAAATCACCCTTTAATACCACTTTTCTTCCTCCAATACTGGTTTTAAAACGCACATCTTTAACACGATATCCAAGTCCCACTATATATTCATCTCCACTAGTCTCAGTAATTAAGTTATTGTCTAAGCTCAAAGAAATTGCACGTTCTTTTCTTAATTCAGCTAATATTTTAAAAGAATTTATAAATTCAATATCCAATTTTACAAGTGGATTAAACTGTTCTACCAAATTTATATTGGAATACAATCTTTGGGGAATAAAATTTCCTGACTTGTCAGTTTGATTCGGCATTGTAGGATCATAGTCAAAGTTAGATTGGAAATTGGTTAAAGTATAACTTGCTCTGTAAGCATGATTTAATGAAAGTCGTTTAAAAATCTTTGCAATAGACTTTATTTCTGTTAACCCTGTGAACTTCAAATTCCAATTAGGTAAAGGAGTTTTTTTTATTGGATTTAGTTCTATTCGATTTGGATCTGATCCCGAGTAAGCTGCAACAAAAGAATGTAGTAAAACTGATTGTTGATTTTTCCCAAAACCTAAAGGATAGCCTTCCTTATCATCTCCTAAACTTGAAAAAATAGTGCTTTCTACTAGACGATGTGCAATTATACTTCTGAACTCTCTAAACTTTTTAAAATTTGTACTTACAGAACTTTTAGATTGATTAAATGCAGTTTTTAAAAGAACAGTAGACATGCCAAAGTTTCCTAAAATACTTGTATTTTGAGGAAGATAATCTTGATCTTCAACCCTAAAATTTTCCAATTGATTCTCTGTAAAATCTCTTTCTGCGTTAAAATCAATTAATAACCCTTTTAAAGGAACAACTTGAGCTGAAATTTTAAACTTACTAGATATGAGTTGAGTGTACAATTGATTGAAATTAGGAAATCCTGTAAGCCATCCTTGCCTAGCTACTTCATATCTAATATCAGCTTGACTTCCTAGAGTATAGCCAAGAGTTGGCTTGAGTCCGCCTGCAAAACCTACTGAAGGTAAATATCCTGGAAGTACGCTACCGTTATTTTCATTATAACTGGCTTGAACTCTTTTTATAGCTGTCAAAATATCAACAACTTTAGTTAAACTCTTTTTAAAAATAGTATTCTTTTTTACTGAGTCTTTATCTTGGGAGTTAACAACTTTAGATTTAAATCGATTCTTGTTGGTTTCTAATCCTAGGGCAGAATAGAGTCTCGAAAAAGATAGGGCTCCAGTAATTGTTTTTGTATTGTTATTTTGGATTGTATTGACCAAGCCAAGTGCTATACCGTCCTCACTTGTTACCCCTGCTAATGCCTCTGAACCTCGTTGCCAATTAAAATTTCCTGTATAATTATAAGTTGCATCGATAAAGCTTAAAAATGGAATGTATTGAAAAGGAAGCTTATAATTTAGTGCCAGAGACTGAAAATGTGAGTTTGGCTCACCTGTACTCATGATATCTTGCCATAAAATACGTTGATTGTCGGAGGTTTGTAAGTCACTAGAATTAATATCTGTATTTTGTCTTATTATACTACTCGTAGCTGCACTAAAATTAAACCGAAGCGAACGTGTAAGATTATGACTCAAAGCATAATTGTAGTCAAATAAGAAGTTACGCTGTTGAAGATTAGGCAAACTTCTTTGAAGAGAAGCGTCTGTACCTTCAAGGTAAACTTGTCGAAACTTTTGATTATTAAGTATTCGATTGACATTTGTTGATGCTTGAAGAGAGCTTGGAAATAAATTGAAATTTAATTGTTGCAACCACTTCCAATATTTTTTTCTATCAAAGTACTTTACTTTTTTAAACGGCTCTATTGGTTTTGAATTAAAGGAATATCCATAATTTGCTCCTAGTATTAAATTCATTTCTTCTTGTTTTTCAATCTCATAATCACGATGTTCTAATTCATTATATGCATATGAAAAATCAAAATTTTCTGGTTTAAAAAAATGGTTTTTCCCTTTTCCATTATTATTTTTTCGAACTCCTATCAAACTAATACTTTTTCGCTTGGTATAATCAATTGCTTGGTTTCGAATAGAATCCCTCTGGGTAGTTCTTTCTGCTGTATCTAGGCGATCCTTCAATTTTAAGTCCTGATAAAAAGGATCATATTCTGGAGTGATTAAAGTTTCACCATTAGCAAAACTTAAAGGGATTTGAAGTCCCCACTTAGAGGGGGCTAACTGGCCAAGATTAACGTTAGAAATAAGGTCATATTGAAGTAATTCTTCGCGCATTCTTTGATTTGGGGTTTGGTCTACACTTCCAAAACCAATTGAAGAATAACGACCACTTACAGAGAAAGTAGCAAAGTCAGCAAGGTTTGCATCTAGTGCCCCAATTGCAGCCCAACCACCTTGAGTGTCAATACCTGAAATCCTTAACTCATTAAACCAAACCTCCCCACAAAGGTCATCCCCCAATTGAGTTGAGGGATTTTTAAGCCCAATCATAAGAGTTCTAATAGACCCCAAAGAAGGATTTCCATGAATTGCCAATTTGTATTTTTTTATACCTGGTAAACTACTAATAGGAGTAAACTCTTGAATTGGATTTAGTTCCTCATCGAAGTAAAGAGTTTCCCCTAATCCGAGTTGTTGTAGGGCTTTTGCTTTGAGTTTTGACAACAAGTCTATGGGTATTTCCAAAGAGTTTGACTCAGGAATCCATACCTCTTCAGCTGTTAAACGATTGGAAATATTTTCAGTGTATGATGAAGGTTTTAATGGAATTTCAATTTGATAGAAATTATCTTGATAATCAGTTCCTAAGCGAATAAATGCAGTCATACGTTTGTCATATTCATCTTCAGAATCTGTCCCTGGAAGAGGTTCGTTTCCAGGTAAAGATTCAGCATGAATAAACATTCTGAGTTTACTGTATTGTCGCATATCCAGATCCACACCCTTGTAAATACCTCTTGAATCCATTGGCTTCAAATCACAAATTCGGAATGCAAGGGATTGTTCGTTTTGACGAATAATGGTATTGTTATTATTTATTTGTTCTCTTTGAATTTCAGGAGGTAAGACATAGTTTATCGGAATTCTATTCTCATTTTCTAAAATATTTACCGTACTAATATCTAATGTGGTATTAGTATTTGATAAAACATCTTCATTTAAGGGCTTATTATACCTCCTCCAATCACCTCGAACCAAGTCCAAAGTTCCGAAACGTAAAACTACATCTTCCTCAAAGCCGCTTAAAAGCATTCTCATAAACCGTATAGATCGTAAGTCATTAATTTCATTTACGGCTTCAAAATAAGTATCAAAGGAGGTGTTTTCATAATAAGATTTTTGAATTGGTATTTTAAATTGAATCCAGCGAGTAGTATATTCATCTCCGTTGGGAGCATTTACTTGAATATTATCTCGTACATCAGTTATAAATGGATGATTACCCACCTGCATAGTTTTAAAGATAGGGACACGATATTCAAAATAACTATCGATTGTATTCATACTTTGATCTCTATTTATATCCTCTGTGTCAGGCTCTGTAGTGTTCCCACGTTCATTATCACTAAACTCAACTGGAGTATTATTCTCAAACCCATTATAGTTCTTATAGCGATCTAATATTCCACCTTCTGCCTGGAGATAATATTGATAATTATCTCCTGCGGGATCATTAGAAGGACCATTTGTATAAATAGCCGCTTCTTCTTCATCATTTAGACCATCTAAACCAACATCTTGAAGTTCCCGATCTTGATTATTGGTGTTAAAAGCGTAAACTAATGATTGGTTAGCAGGAACTCTACCCCAAGGAGTTTCATAGGTTGGGTTGAGCTCACTTGCACTAGGAAGTCCATTTTCAAACTGCTTCCGCCCATCTTTTAAAATATCTTCAGAAATATTTCCTAAATGAAAAACTAATTCACCTAAGTTATCTTTTGAAGATGTATTATCTGAAAAAGTATCTAGTAACCAAAACTCAATAAACTCTACATTAGATTGTTCAAAATTTGTGGCATTTAAAGCCCTTGTGATCCCGGCCCAATTCATTTTTGAATCTGCTTTAAATTGACTTTCAGGAGCGTTATTATATGGTCCCCGCTCGTTAGGATAGTATGCCAAGTCCAAGGTAGGAAGCCTTCTTATCATCCCCTGAACTAAATCTTGCTCTGGGAAAAGCTCTTCTATAAATATACTTCGAGTCTCATTACTAGAAACGTCATTATTATTAATCCCATTTGGTTGTCTTGAATAAAATACTTGATCAATAGAATACCAAGCTAATTTTGAACGATAAAATCCATTTGCAAGTCCCTCTAAATTTGCTCCAGGCACTCCTTTGACAGGAACACTTGAAAGATTCCAAGCAGTAAATCCCTTAATATCAATATTGGTTTGAGCTCCTTCAAAATCATCTATATAAACATTAGTTTCACCATTTAGTTGAGTGTTTTTCGGATTATTCGCAGCTAAATTAGCTATCTCCCCTCTAAAGGAAATTTGTGAAGGTATGTTGGTTTTTATAGTGGGCCACTTATTTACAATACGAGTCAAAAAGGGTAATTCACTCGAAAAATTTGTGTTAAAGCCCATCATCGTATTGTTTACCGGTTCAGTCCCATAATTCGCTTTCTGCGTTAATGGATTTTCACTTAAATTAATCAACGTACCCCCTAGATAAAACTTATCATTAATTCTATGATTAATATTAAATCCTGAAAAACGTTTATTTTGTTGATTGAAAAAAGAATTATTTTCTACTGAAATATCAATTGGTATATTTGAAGCTTTAAGCCCTTCATCCAAGATTTTAACTCTTCCAATTTCATAATTAACGGTATAATCAAGTCCTTCTTGAAGTAAACGTCCACCAGCATTTACCCTTACAGAGCCTCGAGGAACATTGAAAGCACCAATATTGATCCCATCTCCCCCCTCTGACTTGTAGCGTCCTTTCAACTGGAATTTATTCTTTTCCGTATACTCTAGTGCAGCAGCTTTTGTTAAAGCATACATTTCTTTAAAAACATATCGATCCTGATTCTTATTAAAACTATTATCAATATCATAATCTTCCTTCACTGATTCAGGATTATCTAACAAGTCAAATAAAAACTCCCCAAAAGGCTCAACTTTAGGAAAGATGATTCGTCCATATCTAGGATCTACGGTAATTCCAGGTAGGTAATCAAAAAAACCATCTCCTTTTGGAACGATGTCTTGATATGCATTTAAGCGATCTAATTCCATGGTATTGAGTAATATCTCTTCATCAAGATCATTAGGCCAAATAGAGGGATCAATTGGAATTAAATAATTGATAGGTGAGGGATCCGCATATAAAATATTTAATCGGAAATCTTCTTCCGAGAGCTGAAATGCTCCAGTATTGTATATGTTTTTCATCATTAAGTCCCAAACAGGTTGACGGACATCAGTCAAGCTACTTTTTAACATCTTAACGATTAAATTATTGGTTTGAATTTGTTGGGGGACTTGTGTTTGTCCAGGTATTTGATTTTGTTGAATGATTGAGGTTCCAGGAATATCCCCATTAGCAAATTCACCAACCCTATACACCTTTCCAAGGTAAGTGTATTGAAAAGCAACACCTAGTATTTCATCATTACTTAAACGCTGGTTTAAGGAAATATAGCCAAGTTGTGGATGAAAAGTATATTCTTTAGAATTTAGTTTTCGTGCACTTTCTAAAACAGCATAATCACGGCCTTCACTGACTCTAACATTATTAAATCCATTATTCACTGTTGCAATATCTCGAATGTTTTCATTTAAAACTCCTTGAAAGCCAATCTCATCAGGATCAAGTTTATTTGCATTATTACTAGGCGGATCTTTTGGATTGGTTGCGAAAAAAAACTCTGAAACTGAATCATCCAGTTTTGAATTATTAGGATTTGCCTCTCCTAAATCCTGAAGTGCAATAATATTTCTAACATTTTGTGTTTGATATCCTCGATTTGTTACCCAAACTTCTATACGATTAATTTGAACTGGAGAATTTATATATGGGTAATTTGATAAAAAGGTGTCGTAATTATCTCTGAAATATTGACTGATAAAGTAGTGTCTATCTTCTTCATAATCTAAAGCATAAAGACTAAACTCTTGGAGTTTACCTCCTCCCTGAGAGGTTATGTTTTGAGATTGTGAACGTTGCTCAGAAAATACTCCAGAAATAGTTGTATTTCCAAATTTTAAATCTGCACGAACTCCAAATAAACTTTGAGCACCTTGAATCAAGTTACTATTAATAGGCATACTAATATTACCGATATCAATATTTTGTAGTATTGCATCCTCTGTAACTTTACCTTTGAGATAATCAGCCACACGATTACCAACTTGTTCAGTACTATTTGGAAGTTGATTGATATTATCTTTTAACCTTTCTATTTTTTGACGAGCTTCATTTAGAGTATTTTTAGCTTGATTAATTGTGCCCTTTACTTCGTCTACCTTTTCTTTGACCTGATTTACTTTATTTTGAATTTTTTCAACTCCTTGTTTTAATCGATTAATATTAGAACCTAATTTTCCAGGAATAATATTAGAAATTTGTGATAAGTTGGGAGGATTAAATTGAATTTTAACTAAGTTTTGAAAATCAAAAGTGGATTCAGTATCATAATTTGCAGTAATTTGGAGTCTCTCCCCAATTTTTCCTAGCAGACTAAGGCTAATTCTTTGATCAAAATCAAAACCTGGAGACCTTCTGTTAATGACTGAAGCAATTGGATTATCATTTCTTTGATACCTGTATCCCAAATCAATACCTATAGAACCTTGAGGAGAAATATCGATCGCGTTACTTCCAAAAATATTTTTAAAAAATTTATTATTAACGTAAAGTTCAGGTAATAAGTTTTTTTGTGCATCTTCAACGTTATTCCCATAACCACTTAAAGCTTGTGCTTTTTGTTGGAAATAATCGTGCATTTGCTCCTTAAGCAAAAGAGATTCAAATTGTTTGACGGTAAGAACTATAGGAATACTGATTGGATAGCCTCCAATTTCTTCTGTAAAAATATACCGATCCATTATTGGATCGTATGTATAAAGACGTTCGATACTTTCTGAAATAGGTGGTCTTATTGTCCCGATTTCAGAATCTTCTTGAGCTAAAATACTTCCAAAAGAAAGTAGCATCCAAATCAGCGAAAGGATGAAGTTTTGAGATAGTCTAAAAACTACATATCGAGATGTTTCAATCAAAAAGTTATAATTTATTCAGAGCCTCCTTTATTAGCCCTTCTACGGAACTGTCTGAAGCACTTTGAATAATATTATCTAATATGCGCTCAGACTGCTTCCTAGAATAACCAAGAACCTCTAATGCTGATAACGCTTCATCTTTGATTGTATTGTTTCCAAAAATCTGAATTTCTTCACCATCAGAAAGATTCATCATTTTGTCTTTAAGTTCTATTAGAACACGTTGTGCAGTTTTTAATCCTATTCCTTTTACCGATTTTATAGTATTGAGGTCTTCTGAAACTATTGCACGCTGAATATGCTGGGGCTCTAATGAGGACAGCATAGTTCTTGCAGTACTAGCTCCAATACCTGAAACTGATATTAAAAGTAAGAAAACAGAACGCTCAATTGGAGTGTGAAAACCAAATAAAGTATGAGCATCTTCTCGAACCTGAAGATGTGTATATAGTTTTATCTTTTCCTCTTCACCTATTTGAGAAAAGGTGTTTAATGAAATATTGATAGCATATCCTACGCCATTACAATCCACTACAACTTGTGTAGGATTTTTTTCAACTAACCGACCTATAATTTGTGTAATCATTTATTTATTTTTAGTCTGGGCGTCAACTACTGCAACAGCGGACATGTTTACAATTTCAGCCACTGATGCACCAAGCTGTAAGATATGAATAGGTTCGCTTAAGCCCATTAAAATTGGACCTATAGAAAGAGCCTCGTTCAATTCTTTCATCAATTTGTATGTAATATTAGCCGCATCTAAATTTGGAAAAACTAATACATTTACTTTTTTATTACTGAGACCTGAAAATGGAAATCCATTTTGTAAAAGTCCTTTGTTTAATGCAAAATCAGACTGTATGGGTCCATCAACAATCAAATCAGGATTACTTCTGTGAAGTATAGAAACAGCTTTAGTTACTTTTTGAGCTTGTGGAAAACGAGAAGACCCAAAATTTGAAAAAGAGAGCATAGCAACTACTGGCTCAAGACCAAAAATTCTTGCCATTTGTCCAGACATTTGTGCAATCTTTGCTAATTCCTTAGCCGAAGGCTCAACATTAATTGTAGTGTCTGACAAAAATAAAGGTCCTGACTTAGTTAACATTAAATTAGTTGCCGCAACTCGACTAACACCTTTAGCTTTTGCTGTTGTTTCTAAAATAGGTTTTACAACAGATCGATAATTTCTTGAATAACCAGATATCATAGCATCGGCATCACCATTTGTTATCATCATAGAAGCAAAATAATTACGCTCCCGCATCAAACGCTGTGCATCGTACATAGTATAACCTTTCCTATTTTGTGCATCCCAGAATAGTTCTGCATATTTTTTTCGCGTTTCTTCTTGGCTTTGATCTTTCGGGTCTATAATTTCAACAGTGGCATCAAACTCGATTAATTTTCTTAGATCTCCTATAATTCCTTTGTCACCCAATAAAATAGGATGAGCAATCCCTTCTTCAAGAACTATTTGTGCCGCTTTAAGCACATCCATCTGATCTGCTTCGGCAAAAACAAGTCGCTTTGGAGATGCTTTAGCTCGATCATGAAGTTGACGAATCATTTTTTGAGTATTCCCTAATCTTTTTTCAAGAGTTTCTCCATAGCGGTCCCAGTCCTCTATTGGTTCTGTTGCAACACCTGAATCTATAGCTGCTTTTGCTACTGCAGGAGGAACTGTTGTTATTAAACGAGGATCAAAAGGCTTGGGAATGATGTAGTCTTTTCCAAAGCTTAAACGGGTCTTATCATAAACAACATTAACTTGTTCTGGAACAGGCTCCTTTGCCAAATCAGCTAAAGCTTTTACTGCTGCCATTTTCATAGCTTCATTAATACTTGTTGCTCGAACGTCTAATGCTCCTCTAAAGATAAAAGGAAAACCCAAAACATTATTTACCTGATTTGGATGATCAGAACGTCCAGTAGCCATGATTATATCTTTTCTAGCTTTACAAGCTTCTTCGTAATCAATTTCAGGATTTGGGTTTGCCATTGCAAAAACAATTGGGGTAAAAGCCATTTTTTGCAACATACTAGCAGTTAAGATATTAGATTGAGACAAACCTATAAACACATCTGCATTTACCAATGCTTCTCCTAGATTAGTTAATTTTCGATCAGTTGCAAACTGTGCCTTTTCAGGTGTTAAATTATCACGGGATTTTTGAATAACACCTTTACTATCTAACATTACGATATTATCAATTTGAGCACCAAATGCTAAATATAATTTAGTACAAGAAATAGCAGCTGCACCTGCACCTGAAACAACAATTTTTACGTCTTCAATCTTTTTATTTGCCAATTCAAGGGCATTTATTAGTGCTGCAGCTGAAATTATTGCTGTACCATGCTGGTCATCATGCATAACAGGTATATCCAACTCTTCTTTTAATCGACGTTCAATTTCAAAAGCCTCAGGAGACTTTATATCCTCCAAATTTATCCCACCAAAAGTTGGTGCAATAGCTTTCACTGCTTCAATAAATTTTTCTGGATCCTTGGCATCTACCTCTATATCAAAAACATCAATTCCAGCGAATATTTTGAAAAGCAATGCTTTTCCTTCCATAACAGGTTTAGAAGCATTTGGACCTATATCACCCAAACCTAAAACTGCTGTCCCATTAGAAATTACTGCAACTAAATTTCCTTTATTGGTGTACTTATATACATCCGAGATTTTTTTTTCTATTTCTAAACAAGGTATAGCAACACCTGGAGAATAAGCTAAGGCCAGGTCTCGTTGAGTATCATAATTTTTAGTTGGAACTACTTTTGTCTTTCCAGGTCTTGGTTTTGCGTGATAGACTAGTGCGGCTCTTCTCTGTTGCTCATTTTCCATAGAAATAATTCAATTTTAGCTAGAACTCTTTACTTACTTAAAACTTTTTAAATTTAGTCTGTTTTTGGTTGACTTACAAATAAAGAGAAAATCCCACCGATTATAAGAAAACTTCCAGCAAGCCTAATTATATTAATAGGGTTTTCACCTAAGAGATCATAAACAAAATATTGAACTGAAAAAATCTGGATAATCATTGGTACAACTATGAAAATATTGAAAATTCCCATATAAATACCTGTTTTCCCATTAGGTATTGATGATGCTAATATCTGATATGGCATCGCCATCATTGATGCCCATGTTATTCCTAATCCAAAAGAAAATAGATAGATTTGAGAAACTTCTATTCCACCTCCAAAAGGAATGGTGAATAAGACATCTACATCATTTAAAAAAGGCATACTCAACAAACCTATTCCACCTACTAGAAGACTTACAAAATGTAGTTTTTGAGCACCTAGCCTTTTGGCTATTGGTATCATGGCGAAAGCAATTGTAAAACAAATAATATTATAAGTCCCATTAAGATTTCCTGTTAAAAGTTGAGCCTGATTGAAATAGCTGGTGCTTTGATCTAAGGTCCCATATAGAGAGAGTGAAAGCGCTGAAGTTAGGTATTGCCAGTAGCAAAACATTGCATACCAGGGAAAAAACATCACTGGAATTAATTGCTTCATTGCCAGTGGCATTTCTTTAATTGCAACTCCGATATCCATAATTATTTTAACAACTAGGTTCTCACCTTTTTTTGAATTTTCAATGGCATTAAGCTCCTCTGGAGTTGGAGGATATTCTGAAGTTGTAAAAACAGTAATGAGAATTGTAATTATTGAAGCTGCTGCTCCAATAGCAAATGCCCAATAAGTAGATACTGGAATACCATTATCCATTTTATCTGTAAGAGCTAAAATTCCAAAAGAAACTAATATTGCTGGAGTAAAATTTGCAAGTGTCGTCCCTAGACCTGTAAAAAAACTTTGAACCAAAAAACCAAAAGAATATTGTTTTTCAGGTAGTTTATCAGAAATAAATGCACGATAAGGTTCTAATGCAATATTGTTTGCTGCATCTAAAATCCAAAGTAATCCTGCAGCCATCCATATTGAACTAGAATAAGGCATTGCAATTAATGCTAAACTTGCAATGACTGCACCTATAAGAAAGAAAGGCTTTCTTCTTCCAAATTTTGGAGACCAAGTTCTGTCACTAATTGCCCCAATAATGGGCTGAACAAGAAGACCTGTGACAGGTCCTGCTAACCAAAGTAAGGGTAGTTCCGATTCCTCAGCACCTAAATATTTATAAATGGCACTCATATTACTTTGCTGTAATCCAAAACTGAATTGAACTCCAAAAAAGCCAAAGTTCATTGTCATTATTTGCCAAAAGTTGAGATGCTTTTTCTGCATTATTTGGATTTAAGACCTTTTAGAGTTTTCTTTTTGTTTGGATTTTACTCACGATATAATCCCCTATTTTTTGACCTTGTTCTACCCCTTCTGTAATCGCCATCATATAGTGAATGCCTCCATAAAATCTAGATATAGCTGCTTCCTCAGAAGCCTGAATAAATGATTTATAGCTACGTTCGGGGAGTCCATAAGCAAGTTCTGAGGTGTCAACAAATTCAAAATTATCTCCAAAAAGATCAGTCAAAATTATAGCTGCAGCTCTTGAAATTACAGAATGACCACTAGTATATTCAGGAAAAGGTGGTGTTTGTAATAGAGGTAACCATTCTTCGTCATAGTATTGATTAATAAGAGTCTCGGGACGCACAACTAAGGTTCTCCACTTTTCATCCCAACAACCAATAAATGCATCAAATAGTGCGATAGATACATTAGCATATGCATTAATAGTTTCTTCGAAGGAACTTTTTACTTGGCCTGTAGCAATGGCTGTAATTCCAATCCAGTGTCCTCCTGGAGTAATCTTTTTTGTAGCAAACATAGAATGTCCTTTGTGATGAGTGACATAGGGATTACAATCCCAAAATTTTGCTATATCAACTTGCTCTTGAGTTAAAGTATTGGTTAATTCAAAAATATCCATCAGTTGTTTTTGGAAAGGACTCCCTTTTTTTAAATCTAAGGCAAGTGGCTCTTTAGGAGGAAACTGATTAGATGAATCTAAAACCATAGTTCTAATTTCTTGCCAATGAGGTTCTATTCCATCCATATAATCCGGAGGTGTAGGTTTCCAATATTGATCTTCCTCCATTATCGTATATTTCGGAAAAGTACGGGTTTGGCTATACATGTCTTTTTTGGACCAATCCAAAATTTCTTCTACTACTTTATTCGCGTAAGTTTCAGAGGCCAGCATAACTTTTTCAGGAACACCCAAATTCTTAATTTTGAGCTGAAATTTTTTCTGAAAAGAAATCATTTTATTTTCAGAAAAAATGAGTGTCTTAGCAACACTGTTAAATGCATATATTGAGGCTAATTTAGCGTCAACATAAGGATTGTTTGTTTTTGGAATTTCTTTAAGCTCTTTGATCTGGCCAACAAGACTAGTGAATTTTTCAGGGTTTTGACTTGAGATAATCTCATATGCTGCTATTGAAGGATAAAGATAAACACGAGATGCAACAGGTGGAGAAAAAATATCATTAACTATAATATTGGTGAGGTTTTGCATTACCTCCTGAAATAATTCAGGATCATTTAATAGTTCTTTATATTCAATATTATCGTTTTCAGCACAAGAAAGCTGAAGTAGAAATAAAATGGAAAGAGTTAGTTTTAAAAGTTTCATTTTTTATGAAGCTGGATTTAATATGCTTAAAAAATATTAGTCTTACTATAAAAAATATGTCTGTAAAAATAATACTTTTCGTTCAATAAAGTTCTTAAAAGAGATTCGGATCTTTTGGCTGTTTAGGCTACTTTTTTTCAAAAGCAAGTAATCTACTTTGGTTCTGAGTTACAAGAATCAGAGTCTTTCCATTTTGCATACGAATACTGCTAATTTCTCTAGCATCACCAAATACATGAAAACCAGAATCTTGAGCTTCAAGCACTTTTTTATCACCTATATTATTGTTTTTTATAATAGTTCCTTGAAAGGCATCAAAGTTTCCTTCAAAAGGAGGACCACCAAAGTCATTACCTATAACAAAAACTGATTGGTCTTCAGCTGTTTCAATAACTAGGAAATCATTTATTGGTCCTAATTGAAGAGGATCTGGAAGAGTGTTTAACTTAAATGTATTTGATCCTAAGTTTTCAAGCCATTTTGAAGTATCGTGTTTTGCTGATAGTAAACTATCTTTAATTAAATATTCTTTTTCTTGGTAATAATTCATATTAGCTTTTGAAAAAGCATGATAAGAATT
>Ga0228615_1001067_pt1 | contig 14185 bp, 19 predicted proteins | sample 16DmetaG_FD_190530 | JGI IMG/M metagenome (GOLD analysis project Ga0228615, IMG submission 190530) | Seawater microbial communities from Monterey Bay, California, United States - 16D | ecosystem: Environmental > Aquatic > Marine > Coastal | place: USA: California | collected 2016-10-17
TTGTACAAGAGGCTACAAAAAAGCAAAAACAAATTTTTGAGCTTTTTGGTTATGATATTCCTGAGGAGATGGCTCGTGGGTAAAGATATGGGAATTTAAGGTAATGGCGTGGTGCCATTGGTTGCAGCTTATGCGTGGCGAGTTCTTAGCGATGGAATGGATTTGGTTAAGGATAAAAGAGAATAATCAATAAATATGAATGAAGATTTTTTACCAAAATTAGCCGACAATATTGAGCTTAAATCAACCGAGGAATTAATTCCTTATGCCAAAAATGCCAGAACTCACTCTGAAAATCAGGTTAATCAAATTGCAGTAAGTATTACTGAATTTGGCTTTACCAATCCAATTTTAGTTGATGGTGCCAAAGGTATTATTGCAGGTCACGGAAGATTAATGGCTGCTAAAAAACTTGGGCTTAATCAAGTACCAGTTGTTATTCTTGATCATTTAAGTGAAGCTCAAAAGCGCGCTTATATCATCGCTGACAACAAATTAGCAGAAAATGCTGGGTGGGATGAAGAGATTCTGGCAAATGAGCTTCATGATTTAAAAGAGGAAAATTTTGATCTAGACCTTATTGGCTTTGAAGATCAGGAGTTAGAAAAATTATTTGCCAACCTCTATGAATCAGACGAAAAAGAGGAAGAAGAAAATTTACCTGAAGTTGAAGAAAAGCCAATCTCAAAAGCTGGTGATATTTGGCTGTTAGGTGATCACAAATTAATTTGTGGTGATTCATGTAAGTTAGAAACTTACCAAGCCCTTCTTACCAATGAATTAGCTGATATGACCTTCACTGATCCGCCTTACAATGTGGATTATGGTAATACCATGAAGGATAATTTAATTGGTAAGAAAAATACAAAAACTGGCAAGGAATATAAAAACTCATCAGGACAAAGAACAATCTTAAATGATAATCTTGGCGATGATTTCCCTAAATTTCTTTTTGATTGCTGCTCAAATATTTTGGCACTTACAAAGGGAGCTTGTTATATTTGCATGAGCTCATCAGAGCTTCACACTTTACAAAAATCTTTTGTTGAAGCTGGTGGTAAATGGTCAACTTTTATCATCTGGGCTAAAAATCATTTCACTCTTGGAAGGTCTGATTATCAAAGGCAATATGAGCCAATACTTTATGGCTGGAGAGAGAAAAATGATCATTATTGGTGTGGCGACAGAAATCAATCTGATGTTTGGTATTTTAACAAGCCAAATAAGAGCGAGCTTCACCCAACAATGAAGCCAGTAGAATTGGTTAAAAAAGCCATTTTAAATTCATCTAAAACTGATGATATTATTCTTGATCCTTTTGGTGGCTCAGGATCAACTTTAATTGCAGCCGAGCAGTTAAAAAGAAGATGCAGAATGATTGAATTAGACCCAAAATATGTGGATGTTATAATTAAAAGATGGCAAAATTTAACCGGTAAAAAAGCAATAAATTCGATTAGTGAAAAAAGCTTTGATGAAATTTTAAATGACAATGAACAAGGATAAGGAATTAATAAATTTAGAAGCTAAAAAATTAGTGGAAGAACATGGAAATAAAGCGATTGAAATTGTTAATCGAAAAATTGAAGGCTTAAAAAATCAGTATTCCAGAGAAAGTGACTTTGCTTTTTTGCTCCTAACAGAAGTCGAAAAATTAATCGAAAAACAAAAATAAGATCATGAAACAACAATGGAACTCTCAATCAGAGCTTACGCAAAACACCGAGGAGTTACCGAAGGGGCTGTTAGAAAAGCAATAAAATCTGGCCGAATTAGCAAAAAAGATAATGGTAAAATTGATCCTAATTTAGCGGATAGCCAGTGGTCAAAAAATACTGATCCAATTTCTGCTCCTTCGAATCCTTTATCAGTTGGCCCTAGCTATCAGCAAAGTAGAGCTATTAAGGAAGCTTATAATGCTAAATTAACCAGACTGCAATTTGAAAAGGAATCTAAAAAATTAATCTCGGTAGATGAAGTAAAAATATCAGCCTTTAATGCTGCTAGAATGACAAGAGATCGAATGTTAAATATTCCTGATCGAGTTATTCCTGCTTTGGTTGGTAAAACTGATATTTTTGAGATGAAAGAAATTTTAAAAACAGAAATAGTTAAAGCTTTAGAAGAATTATCTAAAAATGATGTATGATGATCTATATTTTAAGAGCTTTAGAGCAGGATTAAAACCAGATCCAAATTTTAATATATCTGAGTGGGCAGATCATCATAGAATTTTAACCTCTATTTCATCAAGCGAGCCTGGCCCATGGAGAACTGATAGAACTCCTTATTTAAAAGAAATAATGGACTGCCTATCACCAAATAACCCTTGTGAAAAAGTAATTTTCATGAAGGGAGCACAAATTGGTGGTACGGAATGTGGCAATAATTGGATGGGATTTGTAATTCATCATGCGCCAGGGCCGATGTTAATTGTTAATCCAACCGTCGAGACTGCAAAGAGAACCTCAAAAATGAGGATTGATCCTGCAATTGAAAATTGCCCAGCTCTTAAGAATAAAGTTAATGATCCAAGATCAAGAGATTCTGGCAATACAATGTTAATGAAGGAATTTCCTGGTGGAGTTCTTATTTTAACTGGAGCTAATTCTGCAGTTGGGCTTCGTTCAATGCCAATTAGATATTTATTCCTAGATGAAATTGACGGATATCCTGATGATGCAGCATCTGAAGGTGATCCTGTAAATTTGGCAATTCAAAGGACGGCTACATTTTCTAACAGGAAAATCTTTATGATCTCAACCCCGACTATTAAAAATTATAGTCGTATTGAAACTGCTTTTTTGGAAGGAGATCAAAGATATTATTATGTGCCTTGTCCAAATTGTGGCGAGTTTCAAATATTAAAATGGCAAAATGTTAAATGGCCAAAAGACGACCCAGAAAACGCCTATTATGAATGCAAAAAATGCAAATCACATTGGCAAGATCATCAAAAGGCAGAAATTCTTAAAAATGGTAAATGGATAGCAACTGCGAGTAATAGCGATAAAAAGGTAGTATCTTTTCATTTATCTTCGCTTTACTCGCCTCATGGTTGGGTAAGTTGGGGCGATATAGCAAAAGAATTTGCTGAGGTTCATAAAGATCCACCAAGGCTTCAGGTTTGGACAAATACCAAATTAGCAGAAACTTGGGAAGATATGTCTGGTGAGGCTATTGATCCAACAGGACTTTTAAAAAGAAGAGAAAATTTTGGCAAATATTTGCCAAAAGATGTGGCTATAATTACTGCCGGCGTTGATGTTCAAGATAATAGATTAGAATTAGAAATTGTCGGCTGGGGAAAAGATGAAGAATCATGGTCACTTGATTATCAGGTGATTTATGGCGATCCATCAACTCCTGATTTATGGAGTGATTTAGATAAAATTTTAAATCATACATTTATCCATAGTAGGAATTTGGGAAATTTTCCAATTACTGCTGTAGCGGTTGATTCAGGTGGTCATTATACTGATCATGTCATCAATTACTGCGACGAGAGAAAACATAAGAGAATCTTTGCTATCAAGGGAAGTTCTAATGGCAATGGCGTTCCAATTTGGCCAGTAAGAGCAAGTCAAAATAAAAGACTTAAAAAACCAGTTTATGTAATTGGCGTAAATGATGCGAAGGAAACTTTAATGCAAAGGCTTCGAATTGAAAAGCCTGGTGCTGGTTATTGGCATTTTCCAATTGAGCGAGACCAAGAATGGTTTAATCAAATAACAAGTGAGGTTGTAAAAACCAAATATGTTAAAGGCAGACCCGTTAGATCATGGCAACCAAGAAAAGAAGGTCAAGCAACAGAAGGACTTGATTGCAGAGTTTATGCTTTTGCTGCACTTCGTGGTTTGGTTAGAAATTGGAAATTAGATTTGAACAAACTTGCCCAAAAATTAGCAGAAATCCCACTTCGAATTTCTGATGATCAAATTCAAAAATCAAAAACTTCAAGCCAACCAAGATCAAGGCGCATAAGAAGCAAAGGAATTAGCTAAAATGAAATCTTTAGAAGAACAATTAACTGAAATCCAACAGGCAATTTCTGATATAGTAACTGGAGCTCAAGAAGCTTGGTACAACGGTCAAAAAGTCAGAAAAGCCGATCTTACAATTTTAGAAAATAGAGAAAACACCTTGCTGCGCCGACTTAGAAGAAAAAGCACTGGCGGAATTAGAGTTAGAAATATTATCCCACATGAGTAGAATTCCAAAAATTGAAGCAACTTGGCTTGATAAAACTGTATCTTATTTTAGTCCACAAAGTGGTTTAAAAAGACTGGAAGCTAAAACTAGATTAGCTATTGCTGGTGGATATACAGGTGCAAGACGAGATCGCAAACAAACCAAAAGCTGGAACACTAGTGATGGATCTGCTGATAACGTTACTCTTCCAGATCTTCCTGTCCTTAGAGAAAGATCAAGAGATTTACTCAGAAATGCACCCTTAGCTTGCGGAGCAGTAAATACAGTGGTAACAAATGTTGTAGGAACGGGCTTAAAAGTTCAATCCCACATTGATCGAGAAATTCTAAAGCCATTTTTTAAAGGCGAAGAAGATTTTGACAAATTTGAAAGAGATGCTGAGAGAATTTTTAGAAACTGGGCAGAAAGCACTGATAGTGACGCAACTAGAAGTCAGACTTTTAGTGAAATCCAGAATCTAATTCTAAGATCAACATTAGAAAGCGGTGATATCTTTATTCTTAAAAGAAATATCACCAGAAAAAATAAATCAATTGATTTAGCCCTACAATTAGTAGAAGCAGATCGAATAAATAACCCGGATAACAAAACAGACAATAGCAAGTTATCTGCCGGAATAGAAATGGATGTAAATGGCGCTCCCGTAGCCTACCATATTTGCAATCAACATCCAGATGATTATGAAAACGATAAAACCAAGAAATACACCAAAATCCCGGCCTTTGATAAATATGGCAATAGACAAGTATTCCATATTTTTAACAGAACCAGACCAGGTTTAACCAGAGGAATACCATATTTAGCACCAGTAATTGAAAGTCTAAAACAATTAGACCGATATAGCGAGGCAGAAATTATGGCTGCTGTAATATCAGCTATGTTCACAGTATTTGTAAAAAGTGAAGATGAAGAAGGTCTGGCTCCGATTCCAGGACTCTCTGATGGAGGCCAAACAAAAGACGGTGATTACAAATTAGCGCCAGGCGCAATTCTTGATCTCAATAGCAATGAGGATATTCAAATTGCCGACCCAAAAAGACCAAACCAAGCATTTGATCCTTTTGTGCAAGCTGTGCTTCGTCAAATTGGCGTAGCCCTAGAGTTGCCTTTTGAGATATTAATTAAACATTTTACAGCAAGTTACTCAGCTGCTCAAGCTGCTCTGGTTGAAGCGTGGAAATTCTTTAATAGCAGACGTAAATGGCTCTCTATTCAATTATGCCAGCCAGTTTATGAAATGGTAATAACTGAGGCTATTGCTAAAGGACAATTAAAAGCACCGGGATTCTTCAATAATGAACTTCTTAGAAAGGCATACTTAGGAGCAGAATGGATAGGTCCACCAAGAGGTCAAATCGATCAGTTAAAAGAGGTAAAGGCAGCGGAACTCAGAATCAATGTTGGAATATCAACATTAGCTGAAGAAACTGCAATTTTAACTGGTGGCGATTGGGAGCGTAAATATCCACAAATTCTAAAAGAACAGAATCTAAAAAGAGAAGCTGGATTAATTCCTAATATCAATAAACAAGATGATTCAGAGCCATTAGCTAATAAAAAGAATAAATCATAGGGGTGGGTCAATTTTAGGCGCACATGGCGGGTCAAATTTGGACGCGAATCTCAACTATAGCTTGGTTAAATCGTACTTAAATTACAAATAAAATGAATGATATTTTAAAGATCGCAAAATACTGGGCTATTGAGCCTGATTTTCTAAAGACTGTTTCAAGAGAAGCTTTATCTACAAAATCAGAAAATACCCTAGATAATACAAGATCAGTAAAAGTTAGAGATGGCACGGCAATAATTCCAATTCATGGCCCAATAACTGCTAGGAATACATTTTTCAGTATGTTTGCTGGTGGTACATCACTTGAGACTTTAGCAAAAGATTTTCGTGAAGCTATCAATAACGAGGATATAAAAGCAATTCTCTTTGATATTGATTCCCCGGGTGGAGTTGCAGTTGGTCCATTTGAAATGGCCGAGATGATTTATAATGCCAGATCGCAAAAGCCAATTTATAGCTACATTGGCAGGAACGGATCATCCGCTGCTTATTGGTTGGCTTCGGCTACTGAAAAGATAATCGTTAATCCATCGGCTTTGGTTGGAAGTATTGGAGTTGTAACCACAATCCCAGTTCAAGAGCAACCAGATCAAGAAGGCTACAAAAACATCGAGATTGTTTCAAGCAACGCAGCTCTAAAAAGACCTGATCCAAGAACAAAGGAAGGTCTCGCCGAAATAAGGCGAGAGCTAGACGGCCTTGAATCAACCTTTATTAATTCAATCGCTAAATACCGATCTATTACATCAGAAATTGTCAAAAGCGATTTTGGTCAAGGCGGTGTAGTTATTGGAAGTCAGGCGGTTAATCAAAACATGGCTGATGCCCTGGGTACTTACGAGGAGGTTTTAGCAAATCTAAATAAGAAATTTTCTATTAATTCAAATAATCAAATTATGTCTAAAGACCAAAATAAAGAAATAAACGCAAATCAAATTCTAAAGAGCGAGATCAACGCAAATTATATCAATAAAGAATTTCCTGATGTTGCTAAAGCAATAGTCAATGAAGCAGCCGAAGCAATTAAAAAAGAAGCTTTTGAATCTGGTGCAAAAAATGAGCGAGATAGAATTTTAGCAATTGAAGCTGCTTCTTTACCGGGTCATGAAGATCTAATTGAGGAAGCCAAAAAAGATGGTTCAATTACAGCTGAGAAGTTAGCTTTAAAAATCATCAGTGCAGAAAAGCAAAAAGGCAGCTCTTATTTAGCAAACACCAAAAGTGCCGAAGAAGAAATGCCAAAGATCACACCAAATGTTGAGGTTCAAGCTAAGCAGAAAGAAAAAATAGATGCTAACCTTCCTTTGGAACAAAGAGCAAAAGCACTCTGGGATGAAAACACAGCCCTTCGAAATGAATTTGGTGATGATTTTGAAAGCTATCATGCCTTCGCTAAGGCTGAAGAGTCAAACCAAGTGCGAATATTATCCAAATAATTTAATAATCAAAAATACAATAAATCATGGTAAAATTAACAAAAGACGTAACTAGAACCTATGAATTAGGTGATATTAATGAATTTCCAGTTCTTGGAGGTGAGTTAATTTATCAAGGAGGCGCAATTGGTTTAGAAGTAGCAAGTGGATATGCTAGAGGATTACTCCCGACTGATAAATTCCTTGGATTTGCCGAAGATCATATTGATGCCGTAAATTCATCTGATGGTGAAAAAAATATCCGAGTCAAAAAGAAAGGAGCTGCCGTTCTTGAAATCACAGGAATTACTTTGATTGATGTTGGTAAACCAGTCTACGCCACTGACGACAACACTTTCACTCTATCAAATTCAGGCTCAGTCTATATAGGTCAAATTTCAAGATTCGAATTTGATGAAAGAGTAATTGTTGATTTTGATTCAGCAGCCATTCCTCCGGCAATCGTTTAATTAATAACCTCAAAATAAAAATATCATGTCATTAGCAGAATTATCATCAAGGGCCATCATTGGCCGTTATTATAAAAGACTTAACCAAAAAACAGGAATGGCCTGGGTTGAGGCTTTATCAAATTATTTTACCTCAGACCAAGAATCTGAAACCTACAAATGGCTAGGCCAAGTTCCTGTCATGCGTGATTGGGTTGGTGGAAGACAAGCTAAAGGATTTACTACCAATGGCCTAACAATCGAGAATAAACATTTTGAGGCTACTTTAGAAATTCCTTTAGTTGATTTAAGACGTGATAAAACAGGTCAAATCAATGTTAGGGTTAATGAACTTGCTGACAGAACAAATACTCATTGGGCACAACTTTTATCTAAATTGATAATTGGTGGAGAAAGTACGGTTTGCTATGATGGTCAATATTATTTTGATACTGATCATAAGGATGCAACTGGACCAGTTCAAAGTAATAAAATTGGCATTACTCTCAATGATTATAAATCTCAAATTGATGGGGGTAAAGTTGGCAATCCAGATAATCCTAGTGAGGCAGCCTTGAGGCTTGCAATTCTTAGAACTATTCAGCAGATCTTGTCATTTAAGGATGATCAAGGTGAGCCAATGAATGAGAATGCTAGTAAATTCTTAGTTGTTGTGCCAACGAGCTTGTGGTATGTAGCAAGAGCTGCAGTTTCTGTTCCGCTAACTATTGGAGGAGCATCAAATGCAGTTAAAGTATTGGATGAAATAGATATCTCAATTAGTCAAAATCCAAGATTAGATTGGAGTGATAAATTTGCTGTATTTAGGACAGATTCTTCTGTTAAGTCTTTCATCAGACAGGAAGAAAAAGGCATCCAATTAAAAGCAATTGCCGAAGGTTCAGAGCTTGAGTTCAAACATGATAAACACTGGTACGGCGTCGATACTTGGAGAAATGTTGGTTACGGCTTCTGGCAAAATTCTTGCCTTACTCAATTAACTTAAAAGATAAATAATTATGCAAACTTATAAAGTAATTGGAAATGTTGCAATTTTAGGAGTTGGTCTAGTTCTTAAGCTAACTCAAGCTCAAGCCACAACCAGGTCTAATTTATTAAAGAAAAAGAAAGATGACATTTATATCGTTCTTGAACCAGTGCAGTTTAAGCAAGGTGAAATTGTAACTGTAGTTTCTGGCAATGTATCAAAGGCAGTGATGGCTAATTTGGAAGCTACTTCAAAGATTCAAAAAAAGGAGCAACAAAAAACTGTCAAATCTGCGCCAAAAAAGGATAGTAAGAAAAAATTAGACTCAGCTTCAGAAAAAGACGAAGATGAGATTCTAGATATAAATCCTGATGAGAACAATGATTTACAGTCAGAAAATGATGATGAAAAAATCATTGATAATGGAGATATAAACAATCTGCCTATTACCACTAGATCTAAATAATGAGCTTTAATTTTGATGAATTTATTAATAAACCATCATTAAAGATGTTTGGCCAAGTGGTCATGTTAATGCCGGCAAAATCTGAATTTGCACCTTTTGAAATTAGCGGGGATTTTCACGAAGATTATAAGGAAGTGAACCCTAATTTAAGTGAAGCCTCTATTAGTTCTTCAAAGGTGGTGATATTTATTCGTGATATTGATTTGCCTGATTATTATTCAAAAATTAATCAAGGTGACTTAATAGAGGTTGATAGCAAAAATTACCAAATCATTGATGTGCAAATTCACATTCCTGGAAGTAAAAAACTAATTCTTCATGAATCATCCTAGATCAATAATTAAAAATTCTATCATTAATCAGCTAAATGGTAAAACCGATGCTGAAGACAGGGTCTATGGCAATAGAGCAAAGCCTTTATTTGATCAATTTTTACCAGCAATTCTGGTTTACGCTAAGGATGAAAATATCCTAGAAGAGCGTTTTGAAACTGATGGATTTGGCCCATTAAAAAGAGAGTTAGAAATTGCTATTGAAGCAGTGATTTTAGGAGGTGATGATTTTGATCAAAAGCTAGATAATTTAGCAAGCCAAATAGAAAATGCACTTGATGGTTTTGAAATCTCAACCAGAAAATCGGACATCCTAAAACTCAAATCAACCGAGATCGATTCATCCATTGAAGGTAGTAAAATTTATGGAGCAGTAAGGCTGACATATTCAGTTACTTACCTGACAGCAGTAAAGCAACCAGATTTTAGCGGAACAATACCAACTGAAATTGAAACTAATTTATAAAAATTATGCCTAAAATAAAAATAATCTCAAACCACACAAAATATAAAAAAGATCAAATTGTTGATTTGAGTGAAGAAGAAACAATGCCTCTTTTAACTAACGGCAAAGCAATTAGAGCAAGAGAGGAAGTCTCAAAAGAAACCAAAAAAGAAAAAGATAAAAAATCTCCTAATAATGTTTGATGAAGAGCAAGGCTTCCGGGTAAATGACCTTGGCAGACGATTAGCAAATATCATAAGAATTGGCACGATCTTTGAAATAGATTTTGAAGAGGCAAAGGCCAGAGTAAAAATTGGTGATTTAGAAACTGATTTTTTGCCTTGGGTTAATTCTAATAGTGGAGCCAATAATAGCTGGAATCCTCCAGAAATGGATGAGCAAGTTATTATTTTATCCCCAAGTGGTGAGCTTAACCAAGGCGTAATTTTACCATCCCTTTATAAAAATAATGCTTCTGATGAATTGCCAAATATTCAAAGCGTCACCTATAAGGACGGCTCAAAAGTAAGTTTTGATCAAGACACCGGAAGCCTGACCTTAGATTTACAAGGTGGCATAAACTTAGATATTAAAGGAAGCGCAGCAATTAAAGTTGCTGGAAGTGCTCAAATTGAAGCAGCAAAAGTAACTCTAAAAGGCGATGTTGATTTGGGGGGATCGGGAGGACAGCCAATCGCCAGAGTTGGTGATAAAGTTGAAATCACGGCTGGGTCATCAGCTGGTCAATGGTCAATAATATCAGGATCAGGAAAAGTTAAGGCAACATGAATATTGACGATGGCAAAGATATATCAGAAATTAACCATCTGAAACAATCAATCTCAGATATTCTAACCACGCCAATTGGCAGTAGAGTAATGAGGCGAGATTATGGAAGTAATCTTTTTAATAAAATTGATCGTCCAATAAATGGGGAATTAATAGCCGAAATCTATCTTGATATCGTTGAGTCATTATTCACATGGGAGCCTAGATTTGAACTAGAACAAGTTGCAGTTAATGGAATGGAAAAAGGCAAAATTACCATAGATATTGAAGGTAGCTTTTTAAGCAATGGCGAAAAAATAACATTAGAAAATATTGAAATTACAAATGCTTAAAAATGAGCAATTTTACTCCAATAGATTTATCAAAATTACCTGCTCCAGATGTAATTGAAACACTAGATTTTGAAACTCTATTAACCAATTACATTAATGACTTTGTAGCAAGAAATCCAAATTATGCCACTCTGCTTGAAAGCGACCCTGCCATTATTTTGATGCAGGTGGTTGCTTATCGAGAAATGCTACTCAGGGCAAGAATAAATGAGGCAGCAAAGGCAAATATGCTTGCCTATGCAACCAAAGGTGATCTTGATAATTTAGCAGCTTTTTTTGGTGTAGAAAGATTAGAGGATGAAACAGATGAAAGACTTAGAAAAAGAACTCAGCTTGCCCTAGAAGGATTCTCTACTGCAGGGCCAGTTGGAGCATATATTTTTCATAGTCTATCTGCTTCAAATGAGGTAAAATCCGTATCAGTAAAAAGCCCAAATCCTGGTGAAGTTTTGGTGACAATTCTTTCAAATATAGGAGATGGAACAGTTGGTCAGGAATTAATAGATGCTGTTTTAGCAAAATTAAATGAAGATGATATTCGTCCTCTCACTGATTTAGTATCGGTTCAAGGAGCAGAAATTATTAACTACCAAGTTGAGGCGGTAATTACTGTTTATTCTGGCCCATCATCAGCGGTTGTTGAAACTGAAGCCAATGATGCTTTGCAAAAATTTATCTCCGATCGCCATGAAATTGGCAGAGTAATAGCAATATCAGGAATTTATGATGCTCTGCATGTTGATGGAGTTAAGAAGGTAGAATTAATATCGCCATTAGTTGATGTTGAAACTACTAATGAACAAGCTCCATATTGTACAAATATTCAGGTATCAGTAGTAATCGATGAGTAAAAGCCTATTACCAATAAATGCGAGTCAGTTACTAAAAGATTTAGAAAGCTCCTCACTTAAAGCAACTAGCTTAGAAGCATTAAATAGATATATTACCAACCCTGATTTAGCACCAGATAATATTTTGCCTTGGCTGGCTTGGGCAGTATCAGTTGATGACTGGAGTGATAATTGGCCTAAAGTCATAAAAAGAGAAATGATTAAAAACAGCATTTCTCTTCATCAAATAAAAGGCACTAAAAGAGCGATTAAGAAGGCATTAGAAATAATTGGCGTTGCTGGAGAAATTGCCCTGTGGTGGGAATTAAATCCAAGAATGACACCGCATAGTTTTAATATTATCGCTTATTTAAATGATAACATAAATGAAGGTACAGATGTAATTATCGGTTTGGATACACAACAAAAACTGATCAATCTAATTGAAAATGTAAAACCTGCTAGATCGCACTTTAATTTTAAATTAGGAGCAAGATTTGAGTCTCAAATAAGCTATGGTGTTTCATCTAAAATTAAGCAATTTGTTAACTTATCATTTGTTAGCGAATTACCAAAATTTAGAAGTGAATCGCTGATTTTTACAAAAATAAAAACCTCTCTTTACAAACAAGTAAATTTACATGGCTGATAATTTATCAATAAAAATAACAAAGGCAGGAAAGGAAGCTGCTTTTAATGTTTCAAATACTGGTCTTGAGCTAGAAATATCTCATGTGGCTTTTGGAGATACAGGATGGACTCCAGTAAATGAAGATGAAGCAACAGCCCTAAAAAATGAAATTTTAAGAGTTCCAATTGCGATGGGAGAAAAAATTGGAACTTCACAAATTCGCTTAACTTCAATCGCAGATGGTAATGATAATTTCACTATTAGAGAGGTAGGCTTCTTTTTAAATGATGGAACTTTATTTGGAGTTTATAGCTCTGAGATTCAAGCATTAGCTTATAAAACCGCTGGCACTGAATTGGTTTTGGCCTTTGATCTAATTTTAACCACTCTACCGCCAGATAGTGTATCAGTTGTAATAGAAGAAGGAAACAATACCAACCCATCTTTTTTGAATGAATTAATCCTCATCACTTTAGGAAATATAAAAATAGCTACAACGCAGCTTAGTGGATTGAACAAATATTTAACAAAAATTATTTAATAAAATGACTTTAGAGCAGCAAATAGCATCACTTAATGATAATGTTGGAAATTTAGTATCTAAAAGTGATCAATTAACCAGTACAATAGAAAATAAACTTGCTGAATATGAGGATTGGAAAGGAACAATTTCTAAACCAAATCCTGTAATTCTACAAGTTGGGGCAGATAAAGAATTTACTCATCCTGTAGATGCTGCAAATCATGTTAATAGCCATCATTTGTCAGGAGATGTTTTTTGGAAAATAGAAATTGATCCAGGAACTTATGAATTTCCATATCAAGGAATTCATGAGATGAAATTTTCTTATCACAAAAATGTTCAGATTATTGGCACATCAGAAAATGCTGGAGATGTGATTTTTAGATATATCGGTGATGAGCATCATTATATGATAATTGGTGAAAGAAACACCCATATTGATGTTCGTAATATTTCATTTAAAGGAACTAACCTTATTACCAATTTATTAATTTCACAAATTAGAGATAGAACTCTTAGGTCAGGAATGGCCGGTGGTGGATTAGCTCACGGCATATTATGTCGCTTTAGCAGCTCTGCCTATATTGAAAATTGTGATTTTAATAATCTGTGGCATGCAATTCATTGTCATGATAATTGCAAAATGGATATTCATAATATCAACGGAACTCAGCTTTATGGTGGCGCTCATTGTACGGCAAATAGCAGAATTTACATTAAAAGATCATTTTTAAGAGGAATTGGTGGCGCTTTAACAGGAAGTTCAGCACCTTGGTCAGCTCTTGGAGCATTTCATTGTAGCTCTATATTTGCTTATGGAATGGAATGTAGAGATTTTCATATGGGTTTATATTGCCATTGGGGGAGCGATTTTCATTTTCATCAGGCATATGACTATGACACTGATGGCGTTACCAAGATTAATATCAAAAATGGTCATATAGAAAATTGCTATCATGCAATTCATGCTTGGCATTATAGTGGTGGCAATGTCAATAATGCTCTAGCAAAAAATATTGAATCAAACGCTATAACTAGCGGTCAATCTTCTAATGTTCATGCTCACAGTAATGTTACAGTTGATGGTGCGAATATTGGTTTTTATAGGAACCTCTGAAAAACCAATTATCTAATTTATAGATTTGAAACTGTTTAATTTTGTTATTTTTGCCAAAGTTTAGCAAAGTTATTTTATAAAAT
>Ga0228615_1001090_pt1 | contig 14082 bp, 9 predicted proteins | sample 16DmetaG_FD_190530 | JGI IMG/M metagenome (GOLD analysis project Ga0228615, IMG submission 190530) | Seawater microbial communities from Monterey Bay, California, United States - 16D | ecosystem: Environmental > Aquatic > Marine > Coastal | place: USA: California | collected 2016-10-17
CCCCTGAGCGTATCCTACATAGGAGGTGGAGACGACCATCATTAAGGTGCAAAAAATGAAAAAATGCATGGGAGGTTGTTGATGAATTACTGGGTAGATCTACAGTTTCTGCTAGGAATTTACTTTTGGCGAGAGGACTTTAAGCGGCCCCTTGGGCGAACTAAACGAGAAGAGTTTGCCCTATTTTGAAGCGCGAAAATCGAGGGGGCACATAAAAATATTGAGACCACCGCCACTGGATTAGAACGCTAACAAGACATAAGGTAAGATCTTTTCTAGGCCAAAATATCTTTGATGATGTGCCCGTGGACGTCGGTGAGGCGCATGTCTCTCGAAGAAAAGCGAAAGGTACTTTTGGTGTGGTCGATGCCAAGGAGGTGAAGCATGGTGGCGTGAAGGTCGTGGATCTCCACCTTGTTTTCGATGGCTTTGTATCCCCATTCGTCGGTCGCACCGTAGGAGATTCCGGGGTTTACGCCACCGCCCGCGAGCCAGGTGGTGAAGCCGAAGGGGTTGTGGTCGCGGCCGTTTCCTCCTTGAGCGAAAGGGGTACGCCCGAATTCGCCGGTCCAGATGACGAGGGTTTCCTCGAGGAGGCCGAGTTTTTTCAAGTCGGTGATGAGAGCCGCGATCGGTTGATCGACCGTTTTACAGTTTTTGTTGTGACCATCGACAAGGTTGCTGTGTTGGTCCCAGCGATCACCGTTTCCGCCGGGGCACGTCAGTTCGATGAAGCGAACCCCTCGCTCGACGAGGCGGCGAGCAAGAAGGCATTGTTGGCCGAAGGTTTTGGTCTGATTAAAATCGGACTCTAGCCCATACATTTTTTTTACGGTGTCCGATTCGCCAGAGAGGTCCATGAGTTCTGGGACCGCGGCTTGCATGCGGAAGGCAGTTTCGTAATTCAAGATGGCGGATTCGATTTGCTCCGCACCGGCGAAGCGATCTTTAGAGGAAAGATCCAGCTGGCGCATGAGATCTAGTTTTCGCCGTTGAAGTGCTTGGCTGGATTCGGCAGGTTTGATATTCGCGACGGGGGTGTTCCCGGGATTAAAGATTGATCCTTGATAGGCGGCAGGAAGGTAGCCGGAATTGAAATTATCAAGCCCTCCCGGAGGGATTAAGCCTCCGTTAAGGACCACAAAACCGGGTAGGTTTTGGTTTTCAGTTCCAAGACCATAGCCAACCCAAGCACCCATGCTGGGACGGCCTTGAAGGCCCGATCCGGTATGGAGAAAGTAGTTCGCCGCAGTGTGTTCGGGGAACTTGGAAGTCATCGATTTGATGAAGGTAAGATCGTCGGCTACTTTAGCAATATTGGGGAATAGGTCGCTGACCCATGCCCCTGACTCGCCATGCTGTTTGAAGGCCCAAGGAGATTGCATGACCTTTCCGATGTTGTCGAACTGGGTGGGTTCGAGTTTTCCGATGGCTTTTCGGGGATCTTGGCCGTTGAACTTTTTCAGCAAGGGTTTGTAGTCGAAGGTGTCGACGTGCGAGGGGCCACCATCCATGTAGAGAAAAATGACGTTTTTTGCTTTGGGTGCGTAGTGGGTTTTTTTTGGTGCAAGGGGATTTGTTGGGTTGTAGTCCGCTTTTTCTGCAGAAGAGTTTTCGGCGAGGAGAGCTGAGAGGGCAACTGCTCCAAATCCACAGGCGGATTGGTTGAGCATCTCGCGGCGGGTGAGCGAGGAAGGGCGAAAGTTTCGGCAGTGCATGATGGGGCGAAGTGGAGAGGGATAGGGGAGTCTTTTAGTTCAAGAAAATGAAGTCTTTAGTATTCCAGATCGAATGAGCAAAGTCCTGCCAGGCGGTTTTTTGGGATGGATGTGATTCAATCCAGGCGAGGGTCGTTTCTAGTTGTTCGGATGAAGGGCGACGGGCGGAAGCCTGAAGGAACATTGTTTTGATCCGGGTTTTTTTGTCTTTGATATCTGCGGTTGAGTTAGCCCAGCGTTTGGACTCGCTTACGACAAAGGGGTCATTCATCAAGGTTAAGGCTTGAGCAGGGACGTTGGAAACGGTGCGTCTCGCGACTGAGGAAAAAGGGCTGGGCATGTCGAAGGCCAGCATCATGGGAGGAAGGAAGTTACGGCGGATACTGGTGTAGATAGAGCGGCGGCCGGCGCCATCGAGTGGGCCCGACCCAGGACGGCCCCGGCCTTGCATGAAGCTAGTGATGTGAACGGGAACCGAATTACCGTAAAGCTTAGGATCAAGGCGACCAGAGATAGCGAGCATCGAATCGCGGATCGCTTCGGCCTGTAGGCGACGAACGGGAGCTTTATGCAGGAGAATGTTTTCGGGGTCGGTATCAGCAAGATAGCTAAGGCTAAGATCTGAATGAGGGGTGGCTGACTGACGGTAGGTTTTTGAGAGAACGATTTGGCGGATAAGTTTTTTCCGAGACCACTTTCCTTCGATAAAAGAAGCAGTGAGGGAATCGAGGAGCTTGGGATGCGATGGGACGATTCCCATAGGCCCAAAGTCATCAACTGTTGGGACGATACCGCGGCCAAAAAGGTGATGCCAAATACGGTTCGCGGCAACCCGAGCGGTGAGTGGATTTTTTCGTGAAACGACCTGTTCTGCGAGCTCAAGACGGCCGGAAGCATTTTTTGGAGGTGCGATAGTATCGCCCCCAAGTGCGGTAAGAAAGCGGCGGGGAACTTCTTTTCCAAGATTTTTGTGCGAGCCTCGGATATGGACGTAATCATTTTCGGGAGTGCCATCGGTGACCGAGAGGATAGTGGCCGAAGGGTTTGGAATTGCATCCGAGATTTTTTTAGCGGCTTTGGAAAGATCTTTGAGTTTTTTGGCGATTTGCTTCTCAGGCTTTTTGGCATCTGAATTGGCAGATAGAATTCCATCAATTTTCGGGAGATCGCGTGTAGTGCACACGGCTTTCACTTCGATCGCTCCGGGGCCGGAATCGATAATTTCAAGGTAGGCTTTTTGCCCGGACTTTTGGGCGATATCTTTACTGCTCAGAGTAACCCATTGCCATTTGTCGCCGGTCTTGATGTCCTTGTGGGTGCCACTGAAAAGAAGCCCATTGAAGACTTGCATGAAGTGGCCGTCAATCGTGAGGCGGACTTTGGCTGTCCCTTTGACGTAAAGGTGAACACGATCGCCATTAATTGTGAAAGTGGGGGTGCGAAGAACACCGTGTAGTTTTTCTCCATAGCGGCCACTGTCGTATACGGCATTTTGGGTAATAGAGTTTTTGACAGGGATCCAAGTAAGAGCAGGAATGGATGAATCACCGAAGGCCTGACCGGAGGGGAACCAGTTGGAGTTGGTGGGGAGAAGGAGTCCTTCGGGAGCATTTGCTGGAGGAGTTACTTGAATCTCCAAATCCTTGAAATTATTATTTCCATCATCCGCGATCTTCTCAATTTCTTTGATGCCCCGGGCAATTTTCTTTCCAAGATCTTGTGTGTATTCATTTCGTCGGGTGCTTTGAAGGTAGCCAGTGAGGGCGTAGTAGTCTTCAGTCGAGATCGCATCAAATTTGTGATCGTGGCAACGGGCACAGGCGACTGAAAGGCCAAGGAATGATTTCGAGAAGGTGTCGATCATGTTGTCGATCCGTATGGCCTCGTCTCCTCGAACATCCGTTGGTGAGTGGGTTGCTTCACCGAGATACCAAAAGCCGGTGGCGATAATGGATTCGTTGGTTTGATTCTCAGGGTGAAGTCGAGGCTCTTGAAGGAGGTCGCCAGCGATGTGTTCCGCGACGAACTGGTCATAAGGAACATCCGCATTGAGCGCGCGTATGACGTAATCACGGTATTGATGGGCGTTGTGAATTGGGTAGTCGAACTCGTGACCATGACTTTCAGCATAGCGCATAAGGTCTAGCCAGTGACGACCCCAACGTTCGCCGAAGTGAGGGGAGGCGAGGAGACGATCGACGGTTGAAGCGATGGCTGTATCTAGATCGCTAACAATGTCTTTTTCGAAGCGTTCGATTTCTTCGACCGTTGGAGGTAGGCCGGTGAGGTCGAAGGTCAGGCGTCGGAGAAGAGTGACAGGTTCAGCATGGGGAGCGGGGCGAAGTTTTGCGGCCTTGAGCTTTTTGCCAATGAGATCATCGATGAAGCCTGGAGCTCGGGGAGCTGGAGCAAGAGGCTTCCAGCTCCAATGCTCCGATTTGCGTTTTGCGAGGTCGAAGGCGTTGGCTTTGTGTTTGGCCGCGGAAGCTTCTCCTGCTGGCCAAGCTGCGCCGTTTTTGACCCAAGTTTCAAAGTCGGCGATGACAGCATCCGGTAGTTTTGATTTAGGCGGCATTTCCATGTCGGTGTCCGTGTAGCGGATCACTTCAATGAGGAGCGATTTTTCGGGATCACCAGGAACGATAGCTGGACCGGTATCCCCGCCTTTAAGGAAACCAGCCCGGGTGTCGAGGTAGAGAGAAGCCTTGAGCTTTTTCGAGTTAGAGGAGTGACATTTGTAGCAATGTTCTGCGAGGACAGGCCTGATCTTCTTCTCGAAAAATTCCAGGCTGCCGGACGAAAAATTTTCCGCAGCGGGAACCAGCGGGATACCAGAAATAAAGAGGAGGAATCCGAGGACGCATTTAGTAGGCGTGGCCATGATAAGGAAACGTAGTAAGATGTAGGAAATTACAAGCAACTCCCTCTATTATTGTCTCCACGACCCATTCTGGGCTTGAATTTCCTCAAAGGTCCTGAAGCGATCCCGAGCAGAGTGGATTATTTCCCTAAAACAAATTCTTGAGTTAATACAGATTCCCATTTTGGAGGGGTTTGAGGATAAGACCAGTAATGACCTAAGGCGTATCTACCCGGATAATTCGGAGGTAGCGCTTCGCCCGGTCCATCTTAACAATCGGGGGGTCGGTAAGAGAATCTAGATAGGTGATAGCGCTCCGTCCGCTGGCCATTGCTTCAGCTGGGACCCGGCTCCACGTCTTAAGGTCCTCAGACCACTGGATTTCCAAACTTCCAAAAGCGAACTCTGCTGCGGTCTTAAGAGTTGCACCCGCTTGGCTGAAATCAAAAAGCTGATCGGGGGCTGTGGCCCGGCTAAAGCCTAGGGCAAAATAATGGTAGTTTGACGCAGAGGGCCAGAGCTGAAATTCATCTTCACTCTGGGAGGGAAACCCTTGTTGCGCGGCCCATCTCGCGTAATCAGCAACCTCGATAAAGGTTTCACCGACGGCCTTCATGATGCCGTCAATTTTAACATCGGCAGCAACTGGGGACTCCTCGGTGTCAATCGCCTGCTCTAGGCTTAGGGGTAGCTCAACGGCGAGATTGAAGTAGACTCGCGATCCCACCGTTCTGCTTGGGGTCACGGTAATCTTTCCAGTTCCTCCTCCTACACCCGAGAAAGGTTGGTCAGCAAAATTAAAGTCGATTTCTTGTCCGCCCGTTAGGAGGGTGTAGGCTAAACCATCGAGTACACCTCGATCGGCCGTAACTTCGTATTGTGAGGCATCAAATTCCCCAGTTTCTGGATCAACAATACCTGGCTCAGAAACCGACCGCAGAGAAAACCCCAGACCTTTGCTAGTGAAAGAATAGTTCGCAAGAAAGTTTCCAGAGGAGAGATCGACGTCACTCCCGCGCACGTTGGCGTCGAGAATAGTGAGTTGGTCGGTGCTTGAAATCCCTGGAATGATATTCACTTCTACTTGGATGCTACCTGTGAGCCTTGAGGTGTCATCTGACCCTCCAATCAGTTGAACGTCCAAATCCATATCGAACTCGTTAAAGCCACGCTCTTGGACAAGGCTTAAGGTGGCCCGGTTCGGGGTTTGGCCGTTGAGTAGCAATGGAATACACAACAGTAAAACCTGAATCAAAACCTTCATGGAAGATCGGTATCATAAATAGTGATTCAGGCGAAACAAATCTAGCTTAGCTGTTACGAAATCCAGATTTCCTTCGTTGACAAAGATTGCCATATCGAGGTCCTAAGACGATTTAGCTGGCGTCGCTTCCTGACGTCTTGGAATTAGCAGATTTATTTGCAAGCCTTTGGAATCTCAGCTTTTGATCGGCTGGTTTTCGACTTCTTCTTGAGCGCGTTCACAAAAAATTCTTCCATCGCTCTAGAAGTCTGGGATTCCTTCGCCCTAAAGACACCGTGCCCACCATCTTTAAATCTCATGAGTGTGATATTTTTTGCGCCGCTTGCTTTAAGTCGGTCAGCCAAGACTTCACCCTGCTTAAACGGAACGGTACGATCATTTTCAGCATGAATCAAAAGGAACGGCGGTGCATCTGCGGCCACGTAGGTGACCGGCGATGCTTTTGCAGCTCGAACATGGTGGTTTTCCTGATTTCCTGCAAGCAGTCCCCGGTTGGGGAACAACTGATTTTTCCACTTGAGGAAATTGGAGGGAGTGGCTGAGGCACAGACAGCCTGAACAAGAGAAGACTGTTCCAAATGAGTTCCTGGGCCTTCGAGGCCGGCCTCTTTTTTGACCAAGCCAAGCATCGAGACTAGGTGTGCCCCTGCAGAATTGCCATAGGCTCCAATCCGTCTTGGATCTAGGCCAAGCTCCTTCGAATTGGCGCGGAACCATCGAACGGCATTCTTGACATCATGAACACATGCTGGGAAGCCGCCGCCATTACCAGTCAGTCGATAATTGACTGAGATACAGGCATAACCCTTTGCCGCATAACGGGCTGGTAGAGAAGCCCAGAACCCGCCGTCCTTGCTCCCGTTTTTCCACCCTCCTCCATGAACAAAGACTAGACCAGGGCGGCCCCCTTTCGGTGCTTCTTCATTGGGTAGATAGACATCTAGCTTCCACCGATCATGCCCACTGCGGTAGACTTGATTTTTTCTTACCGTCACTCCTTCCACGAGAGCTGCCTCCGGTCTTCTCCGCTGTGCTTCACTTCGGGGATTTTTCTTAAGACTCTCATCGAGCCTCCTTAATTCCTCTTTGGTTAATTTGCCGTTCCCATCACGGTCGTTCCGCTCAAAAAACCGCCTCATCAGCCCGGTTGTTTCTTCAATTGTTAAAACACCATCGTCGTTTTTGTCTGTTTTTAGCCATTGTTCCACCCGCTTACTTTCAGGATCTGCGAACAAGGGCGGGATTGTGAAAAGGATCACTGAGAAAATTTCTAAAATACGCATAAACAAATAAACCTCTTATTTCCTATTCAGTTTCTATTTTTTTAAAAATAGGAGTTTTTTTCATCGTAGTCGCTCGGATTATCTTAGGGCCTCAAAAATAAAAAGAGGCGGCCTATGATTCAGGACCGCCTCTGAGGTGGGAAGTAAGCTCCCTAAAAAATATCAGACTATTCGCCTCCTTCTTCGGAGGTTTGGATCCGGAAAAAACGGGCGGTGTTTGAGCCGAGAAATTGACCTGCTTCGACATCTTCCCAATTTTTCAAGTCGGTAGACACCTGAAGTTTGACAAACCAATTTTTAGACGGGTCCTCGGTGGGTGGCAGCAGGATAGGAGGCGAAGTGTTCACTGGCGAAGGTTTGGTGATTTTGTAGCTGATTCGATAAGGTCCTGTGACGGGGCCAGTCTGAACAAAAGTGCTTAAAACAATATCACAAGGACCTACCGCGAGCTGAGACGGAGGCTCAGAGGTAGTGCCATCACTCATGGTATTGCGTAACTTCGTAGCACGGTCATTGACGACCCACCATCTTTGCCACATCAGCGAGTCTGTGCCTTCAGGTTTGATCTTAATATTGATTACGGTTTTAGGTGTCCTTGCATTGGCACTGATCACTTCAAAGAGCTCTCCTTCTTTGAGGGTGAGGACGGGGACCTCTTCGAGGTTAACGCCCTGATCCCGAGTAAAATTTCCGTAGGTTACTTCACTTGCTTGAAGGCTGCCAAAGATCACGAAACTGGCGAAGATTACTTTAATTGTCTGAGGTTTGAATATTTTCATAAATAGGTATTTTTGACTCGGATAATGATTTCACCTAAGCCGCTAGAGAGTTGATCGGTTCTAGGGATTCCGTCACTCAAAAATTTGAGAGAAATGGAACCTAAAGATGATAGAAGTTTTCCCCACCTTCAGCTTATCTGTGCCAAGTCTTCTTGGTCACGATAGGATAACCTTAAAGAGTGTAGACTTCTCTCTTTCCCTTAGAGATTGAGGTCCTCTCTGGCTATCTCCAAGCAGTGGACTTTCTATTTGGAGGATTCGCGAAGATAGAGCACTCGGCTAGCGACTTCGGCTTTCTGGATCTTCGTCCATGGGGCGGTGAGTAGAGTCGGATCAAATTGATAACCTGGCTCGCTGTCTTGGAGAACAATGACGGTGTTCAGAACGAGGTTGGCGAGGATATGGTCGTCGGTGGAGTTGAGAATTTTCGTGAGAATGGGGCGAGGATCTTGTTGCCCAGTTAGGCCCAGAAATTCTGCAGCACGTGTTCGTACGAGTGACTGGGTATCATTGCTGGCAAGTCGTTTGGCTTGCTCGTAAAATGGTGCGGCCTCCTTGCCGAATGAGCTGCAAACGATGAGTCCCCAGTAGCGATCCCAAGGATTTTTTGAACTAAGTGCAGCAGAAATTCCTTGGCGGCTTTTTTCGAAACTCCCAAGGCTGAGGTCCGCAATATCGATAAGCTTGGAAATCTTTGCTTTATGTTTCTGTCCGAAATTCACTGGATTTCTGAGCCCGTCTCTGATGAAAATGGGTTCGGGATAAAAGCTAAGATCGGGTAAAGCTTTGACCTTTTTTTGAAGCAAGGCGCGCATTTCAAGAAGTGTTTTTTGGTGATTCTGATCGTTGGCGAGATTATTAATTTCGTCAGGATCGGAAGAGAGATCGTAGAGCGTTTCGGCAGGGCGAGATTTGAAGAATTTTTGTTGGGCCGCGTTGAGTTTCCCAGCGAGATAAAGTTCACGCCATTGGGAGAAGGGAGTTTGTTTGTAGCGGTACTCGTTATAAAGGCCGTCGAAATTGAATGGCTGATAATTTCTGCTGTAGCGAAAAGTTCCTTTTCGAAGCGTGCGGACGAGATCGTATTTTTCGTCAAAGCGATCAGCGTATCCGAATGATTGATCACGTTTGTTGAGTTCGGCTAGCGAGACCCCTTTTCCGAGGAAGGGTTTTCCGTCGATGGCGGCAGGAATTTTGATCCCAGCAAGGTTTAGGACAGTTGCAGAAAGATCGACGAATTCTACGAAGCCATCAACTCTTGTTCCTGGAGAAGCGGGAGCAAGGTGCTGCCAGTTTTTTGGAATAGAAACAACCATGGGAATGCGTAAGCCGCTTTCATTTGCGTAGCCTTTACTGCCGGGCATCACGCCACCGTGATCGCCGTAGTAGAAGATGAAGGTGTCATCGAGAAGCTTATCTTTTTCGAGCTGTTTGACGAAAGCTCCCATCTGCGCGTCGACTGCCATATGCATGTCGAGGTAGTGGGCGTAAGAGTGTCGAAAGATAGGTGTGTCGGGATGATAGGCGGCGAGTTTGACTTTGGCTGGATCAGTCTTGAGTCGAAACTTTAAGGGATCGCCAAAGGTCTTGCCTTCGTGGGTCGTTCCAAAGTTCTGGACATGGAAGAAAGGCTGGCCGGCTTTGCGATTCTTGTAGCTGGCTTTGCGGGAAGAGGCATCCCAGACTTCTTGCTTATCAGCCGGATGAAAATTGTAATCTTCCTTAGAATTATTGGTGGTGTGGTATCCATTTTTACGGAGATAAAAGGGGAACATCTTGAGTCCATCGGGCATGGGGACAGTGGCTTGTTTACGATGGTATTGCGCGCCGGTTCGTGGGGCATAGCAACCAGAGATGATGGTGCTGCGGGCGACTGAGCAGACGGGAGCGCAGGAGAAGGCGTGATTGAAAACAAGTCCATTTTTGGCGAGTCGTTCGACAGTCGGCATTGGAGCTCCACCCGGGCCGTAAATACGGAGCCATTTGGCAGAGTTGTCCTCGGAAACGATCCAGACGATATTAGGCTTGTCTTGTTTTGCTTCGGCTACACATGGGACGAGGTAAGCGAGGAGAAGGAGAAATCGGGCGATTTTCATAAGTCGGGGGGGATGGTGACCAGTCATACCCTGTTTCGAGAAGAACTATTTCTCCGTAATGTCATTGGGGCAGGACTACATGGTTTGGTATTCCTCCTAAGGAGTGACTAGGAATTTCCCTTTGGCGGAATGGGGAGGGGAGGCGCAGATGGTGGAGAAAGGGGGTGCAGTCGCTTGCGATAGTCTCTTGGCGACATGCCGATGAGTTCGGAGAATTTTTTGGAGAAGGCTGAGTGGTCGTAGAAGCCAACTTGGAGAGCAATCTCGGTCACGGGAAGTGTGGTTTTCACGAGAAGTTCGCAGGCTTCTAGTATTCTAAGACGGCCAACATATTTTTGCGGACTTGTTTTAAAAGTCTCTTGAAAGCGCCGCTGGAGTTTGCGAACTGACATGCCGATACTCTTGGCAAGATCAGGCATGGAGACTCTGGAGGCAGAGTTGTTCTTAAGATACTCTGTAACGGGAAGGAGATCGAGGTAGGGTTGGAGCGAAGTTCGAACACCTTCGAAGCTCTTCACGAGACCGCACACTCCGGCCACCTTGCCGTCTTGATCGAAGAGCGGAATTTTATTGGTAACGAACCATTCAGGCTCCCCGATTTGATTGGGGAATAGTTCGACAATTTCAATCAGGGGTTCTTTGGATGCAATGACCTTACGATCGTCGTTCATATATTTCTCGGCCATCTCAATAGGAAAAATTTCCCGATCGGATTTCCCGATCATTTCTTCCTCGGTTTGGAAGCCGCAGCGCTCCACAAAAGTTTGGTTCCCAGCCATGAGCCGTAGCTCGAGATCTTTGACGAAATAGAGGGTGTCGGGCATATAGTTGAAAAGCTCGGAAACCTGACCGGGACAGAGCTTTTCGATCCATTGCCTCTTGATTTCGTGGGGAGACATGTCGCTTTTATACACAAAATAATCGTGCATGCACTAGTAAAGGAACTGCGGAATCGCTATGGTCTAGCCGTTATGTCAAATGAGCAGATTAATATTGGGATCGGAGGGGTTTATGGGAGCGACAAAGGAAACGCCGAACTCTCATGAACCGACTTCCACTCGCCCTCATCGCCAGCTGCCTTGTCTTAAGTGCCGCTGCCGCACCCTTGCTCAACAAGCGGAAGCAACTTGAAGCGCAGACCTTCTGGGCGAACCGCGACTTCGATTGGTTCGAGGCCAATATCCCCTTCTTCGAATGCCCGGACGCTGAGATCAACACTACCTATTACTACCGTTGGGAGCTGGTCACCCGCCACATTTGCTACGGCTCTCCCAACAGTGGCTACTCGTTCACCGAGTTCGCCAACCGCCCCTTTTGGTCCGGTGCATATGGAGGGATAGCCTGCCCCTCCGGCCACCAGATCTACGAGATCCGCTGGCTCAAAGACCCTGAATTCGCTCGCGACTTCCTGCACTACTGGTTCCGCACCCCGGGTGCCCAACCACGCAACTACTCCTCGTGGCTCGCCGATTGCGCGGTCGCGGTCGATCACATTCATCCCAACAAAACCTTCCTCATCGACCTGCTTCCCGATCTCGAGAAACACCACGAAGCCTGGCGCGCGCGGCACTGGGTCGATGAGATGGGCATGTTTTGGCAAAGCGGCCACGACGACGGAATGGAGTTCAATATCAATAGTCGTCAAACCAAAGACATCCTGCGCGGTGACCGTGCCTTCCGCCCCACATTTAACTCATATATGTGGGCCGACGCCAAAGCCCTTGAGCAAATTTCCAAGCTCGCGGGGGACCCGGCCAAAGCCGAACGTTACCGGAAACGTGCGGCAGCTCTTAAGAGCGTAGTCCAAGAAAAGCTGTGGGATCCGAAACGGCAGTTCTTTTTCCCCATGTCCTCCCGCGAAGAAATCGATAAGGAAGGCAACGTGGTCAAAGCGCACACCCTGACCTACCAGAGCGGAAAGTTCGCCGGTAGCCCCCATGGCCGGGAGCTTCACGGCTACGTCCCCTGGGCCTTCAACCTACCTGACTCCGGTAAGGAGGCGGCGTGGAAGTTCCTAATGGACCCGGAGTATTTCGAGGCTCCCTTTGGCCCGTCCACTACTGAGCGCAACGACCCGATGTTCCTCTTGCAGCCGGGTTGCTGCTGGTGGAGCGGCCAGTCCTGGCCCTTCGCTACCACCCAAACGCTCAAGGCAATGGCGAACGTCCTGCACAACTATCCCCAGGAACACATCTCACGGATCGACTATGCTGATCTGTTGCACACCTTCGCCATCTCCCACCGCAAGGACGGTAAGCCCTACATCGCCGAGGCGCTGCACCCGGATACCGGATCATGGGCGGGGCACGACATGCGCAATCGCAGCGAGCATTACTTCCACTCCAATTTTAACGACCTCGTCATCACCGGCCTCGTCGGCTTGAAGGCGGATGGGGGCGACACGTTGGTCGTCGATCCGCTCGCGCCTCCATCGTGGGACTTCTTCGCCCTCGATGCAATCCCCTATCAGGGGCACGAGGTTGCTATTTGTTGGGATAGGAAGGGCGACCGCTACGGTCAGGGCGTCGGCCTGCACGTGCTTGTCGACGGTAAAAAGGTCGCTAGCTCGCCGAAACTGGCGAAGCTCGAAGTCAAACTCCCAGCCGCCCGCGAGGTGCCTCTGAATGAAGAGACACGCTTCAACTACGCGGTGAACAACGACGGCGATTACTTCCCGTCCTACGACGCCTCACATACCGGCCCCGAAAGCTCCCTAGCATTGATTTACGATGGCCAGTATCGCTACGATACCCCACCAAGCAACCGCTGGACCAGCGTCGGTTCCACCACCAAGTCCGATTGGGTCTCGATTGACCTGGGAATGCCCCGTCCGATCGACACCATTAAGCTTTTCCTCCTCGACGATAGCGAAGGTGTCCTCGCCCCTAGCAGCTTCGAACTGCAGCATTGGGACGGCAAGGCCTGGGTCGAAATCCCCGGACAGAATCGCAACCCGAAAACCCCTGCCGGTGGCCGCCCCAATACGATCTCGTTTGCAGAAATACCGCTGCAGCGCATGCGCGTCGTCTTTCATCGCGCGGAAGAGGCAACCGGCACCGGGATCACTGAGTTCCAAGCCTGGGGATCGGGAACAACTCCATACCAAACGCCGCCGCCCGCTGCGGGCAACCTTTCCACCAAAACTAGCGGGGCGGAATTCCCCAAGGCATCGGCCTCCTTCCACGACCGATACGGTGGGGTTCCGAAGTCGGCCATCGATGGCAGGATCATCTTCCGTCCGAATCCGGTGAACCGCTGGACCAGCTACGGCTCTCCCAACGAGGCCGACTGGCTGGAGGTCGATTTTGGCAAGCCCAAGACCTTCTCCCGGGTCGAACTCCATATCTACGACGACCGCGGGGGCGTGCAGAGACCAACTAGCTACAAGGTCCAATACCTTTCCGGTGAGCGATGGGTCGACGTGAAAGGCCTGAAGAAGTCGCCGGAAACACCAAAGGGAAGCGCCAAAAATACCGCGACCTTCGAAAAAGTGACCTCACAGAAGATCCGCGCCGTCTTCACCAACTCAGGCAAAGCGCGCAGTGGGCTTACCGAATTCGAAGTCTGGGAGAAATAAACTCCCAGTTTGAACCAGCAAACCTGACCAAATGAAATCACTGGCCCTCTCAATTTAATAATCTATAGATCCATCAAATCATGAAAACAGCGCGCATTTTGTCCCTTACCCTCGCCCTGTTCATTGGGGCTCTTGCCATATCCGCTCGCGTCGCTCCGACGTCAACCCCGAAAGAAGGTGCGATCCGTGTGTTGTTCCTCGGCCACGAGAGCGAGCACCACAACAGCAACAAGTTCTACCCAATGTTGGCGAAAGCGCTTGGGCGGGATGCGATCTACTTTGACTACGTGACGAACGTCGAGGAGGCTTTCGGTGACCCGGAGTATCTGAGTAAGTTCGACGCGGTGCTTCTGTATGCGAATCATGGCAAGATCACACCCGAGCAGTGGAAGAACCTCAAAGGCTATGTCGAGGGCGGCGGGGGTTTCGTGCCGGTGCATTGCGCGAGCTGGTGCTTCGGCAACGAGCCAGGTTTCGATAAGCTTGTGGGTGGCCGCTTCGATAG
>Ga0228615_1001103_pt1 | contig 13988 bp, 9 predicted proteins | sample 16DmetaG_FD_190530 | JGI IMG/M metagenome (GOLD analysis project Ga0228615, IMG submission 190530) | Seawater microbial communities from Monterey Bay, California, United States - 16D | ecosystem: Environmental > Aquatic > Marine > Coastal | place: USA: California | collected 2016-10-17
AAATATTCTTCTTCTCGCTATTCAACAAAGTATTCAATAAATCTCTTATCGTTTTTATCTCTATTTCTTTTAATTGATACTTTCCCATTTTCATTAATCATTTTAATTAGGTTACTTCTTTTTGATTTTATAGAGTCAAAGCTCATATGAGAAATTTCTAAAATCAAGTCTATTTCGTCCTTTTTAAGTACCTGCCCTTTAGCAAGAATAAGATTTTTTTCTATTGATACAGGGAAATCATTTAAATGTTTTCTTTTAAATCTAATTGCTAAAACAATAAATACAACTAAGATTATTATTGACAATAAAGTAATTATTAAATACAGAATTAAGTTATTAACTCTTTGCTTTTTTATACCATCTAAGTAAATTCCTTGGATACTTCTCTTCTCATAAATTGCATCTTTATTTATTAAAACAGATTTAACTATTCTTTTTGAATTTCTGTAGTATAATGAATCTTTCTCTACATAAACATAGCTATTGCCGTCTAAACAGGGGATGTCTTTTATTAAATTTAGGTTGTAAATTTCTCCATTTTCCTTATCAAACAAATGACAACTACACTCTGCGTCGTCTCTACTTTCAATGACCATATACTTTTCTGACTCTTGAACGATATTAGCTTTGCCAATTATCATTTGATTAGATATCACAGAGCTAAATTTGCCAATTTCATTAAATTTAAAAGTGACTAAATCTATCTCACCAAATATTAAATTTTCATCTTCAATTTTATGAGAACCTCTATATAAAGAAAGTAAAACTTTTATTTTATCACCAAATAACCAAGAAGAGACAACTTTCTCTGCTTTCAAAGGGTAATTTTTAATTTCCTTTTTAAACCATTCTTTATTTTGTTCGTTAAATTCTAGTAATCCATTAAAAGAACTCCAAAGGCCTTGCCCTCCATATGAGTATATTTTAGAATTATAAGTGAATAAATATCTATGAAAGTTGTGCCCATGATAAATCCCCTTACTAATTTTCTCAATTTTAATCTTTTTCCCGCAATTAAGTTTAAAAAGATGTAAAGTTCCATTTGGATTAAAGTAAGCGATGGTGTCACTTGTGAAGACCAAACTTTTTATGAACTTAGTTTTAAAATCCCTTATTATAGATGAATCATTGTAAGCTTTAAATTCTGCATATAATTCTTCAATATTAACTTTAGTTGAATCAAAATAGGCAACACAATGAATTGTAAAAAAGAAGCTAATTAATAAAAAGATTTTCCTCATATCTAACAATTTACAAATGTGTTTTGAAATCAACTTAAAAATTAGGTATTATTACGTAAATTTACCTATTTATTGAATAGTTCAAAACCTACTTGATTTTTATAAATAGATAAAAAAAAATTAGGTTAATTAACGTTAACTCACTTATTACCTAAAATAAATTATTTTTTTAATATTGGCTTTATACTTTCAAAATATGAGCTTACTAGTAGTTATAAAATCACACTTTTTTTTTAGTTTTTGAAAAAATATTTAATCAAAGTTAAATAAACCTCTTTTTGCTTTCTAAATTAATAAATAGGTTAATTATGCCTAATAACACTTATTTTTTTCTTAAATCTAATTTTTTTTTTTATTTTCATAACAATATAAATCTATCACAATGAATAAATTTTTGACAATTATACTTTCTTTTTGCTTTTTTATTGCAAATTCACAAACAACATGTACTCATACTTTTAATACTTATGATTCATATGGTGACGGATGGAACGGGGCTACTGTAGATATAATGGTAAACGGGGTGACAGTTCTTGCAGGAGTTTATGGTATAGATAATGGTAATACAGGAACTACTCCAATTCCAGGGTTTTGTGACGCTAACCCCTTTCAGGCATCTTCAGGAGACGCTATCTCTCTTTCTAATTGGGTTCTTGGTCAATATAATAGTGAAATATCTTGGGATATTACAGATAACAATGGAAATATAATTGCTAGTGGCGGAACAATGGTAAACGGGGGAGGATTTGGTTTATCAGGAAATTGTACTGGTGTATGTGTTGCACCTTCTTGGGATTGTGATGGTCAAGGGAATTGTACTGATCCAGGGACAGGCCAAGGACAATATGGTAGTCTAGCGGCTTGTCAGAGTGCATGTTCACCTTCTCCACCTTGTACTCATACTTTTAATATGTATGATTCATATGGTGATGGATGGGCTGGGGCTTCTGTAGATGTAATTGTAAATGGAGTCACAGTTGTAAATGGAGCTACTGGCATATACAATAATAACAATCCAGGGCCTTGTGGTTCAGAAAACTTTCAAGCTTCTCCAGGAGATATTATTTCTCTTTCAAATTGGGATCCTGGTTCATATCCACCTTCAAATGGTGAAATATCTTGGGACATTAAAGACGTCTATGGAAATATAATTGCTAGTGGCGGAACATTAGCTGCTGGGGGAGGATTTGGTTTATCTGGAATAGTTTGTACTGGCTCATGTCCAGCTCCATCTTGGGCCTGTGATGGAAGTACTGGAGGATGTTATGACCCTGGGACAGGCCAAGGACAATATAGTAGTTTAGCGTCTTGTCAGAGTGCTTGTGTTGTAGCTTCTTGGGATTGTGATGGAAGTACTGGAGGATGTTATGACCCTGGCACAAGCCAAGGACAATATAATAGTTTAGCGTCTTGTCAGAGTGCTTGTGTTGTAGCTTCTTGGGACTGTGATGGAAGTACTGGAGGATGTTATGACCCAGGGACAGGTCAAGGACAATACGGTAGTTTAGCGGCTTGTCAGGCTAGTTGCAGACCAATCCTTTCAAGTAGTCCAAGTGTTCCTGTAGATAATATATCATTTCTAACTTCTAACCAAACAGCAACTATTTTGCCACATCCAACTAATCCAAGTAATTATCTTAACCCTGGTAAAATTGTTAGATTTAAAGTTGAAGTAAAAAACAAATTAAATATAAATTTAACTTCATCACAAATTAATATGACACCAACTAATAGCAGTGATCCTTATGTTACTGTTACAACTAACCAGAGCGGATTAAATAATATCACAGCTGGTGCTTCTAGATATACACTTAGTGAATTTGAAATTAAAATTGATTCTTCATGCCCTCCAGGTCATATATTTTATGCTGATTTTCAGGTGATTGATCAAATTACATCGACTTCATACAGTTCTACAGGTTATCCTATATTTATTCAACCTCTCATAAATGTAGAACAAAGTTCACCAGGCGTTGCACCAGGTACATTGATAGATGATGATTCTAATCCTGATAGTAATGGGGATGATGATCATATTGTAGATCCCAACGAAACTATTGAACTCACACCAGTTCTTCAAGAGTCTTCTAATAGTCTTTTAAACCAATTATCTTTAAACACAATGAAGGGATGTTTGAAGGATACTAATAACTATCCCTATGTAAATATTAGGAGTGGAGTTCCAGGAGCTTCTGGTACTATTTATAGTTGTTTACCCCCTTTTTCAAGCTTTCCGGGGGATTGGAATGTTCAACAAATTCAGAACAATAATTATGTATTACCACCATACGATTTTGTTTTTGATTATACTAATACCAGTACATGTAAATTTGATTTATTTATTGAATTTCAAGCTACTACCAATTATCAGTTTGACCCCTCATGGATAACTCGTTCTTCTGATATAAAATGGTTAACTAAAGTTACTATCAATCCAAATGAATCACCTTGTAATCTACCAGCTCCATCTTGGGATTGTGATCCAAGTACTGGAGGATGTACTGATCCAGGGACAGGCCAAGGACAATATGGTAGTCTAGCGGCTTGTCAGAGTGCTTGTGTTGCAGCTTCTTGGGATTGTGATGGTCAAGGGAATTGTACTGATCCAGGGACAGGCCAAGGACAATATGGTAGTTTAGCGGCTTGTCAGAGTGCTTGTGTTACACCTTCTTGGGATTGTGATTTTTCCATGTGTTATGATCCAGGGACAGGATTTGGTACATTTGCTAGTCTAGCGGCTTGTCAGAGCGTTTGTAATCCTACAAGTACCCCCTTTCATGAAATATCCAATAAGATATTTCCTAACCCTTTTAAAGATAAAGCGTTTTTAGAGTTGGTAGGAAATGACACTGAAAGTGTTTTGTTATTTGACATTATGGGACAATTTTTAAGAGAGTATAAAAACATAGCTGATAAATTAATTATTGAAAGAGGTAATCTTAGTTCTGGCACTTATTTTTTAAAGATTATAAATAAAAATTCAAGTATAATTCAAAAGATTGTTGTAGAATAATTATGTCTTTTCTAGATATTAGCTTTCATCTAAAGTGGCAATAGAAAACTTATCAGCATTATTCGGGACTTTAACCTCCCTTTACTTTTAAAACTAAGTCTACTTTTTATTGAAAAAAATATAATAAGTTGGCTAAAATTTTTTCATTATGAGTGTTACTAATTTCTGTTAATTGTACTCCCACCGGGACTCGAACCCAGATCTGTTGCTTAGGAGGCGACTGTTCTATCCAGTTGAACTATGGGAGTAAATAGTAATTAATTTATCTAATTGTATTTCCTGAATTTATTTCTTTTGTTGGAGACACAAAAGCCAATTCTCCTTCTTCACTTTCGGCCATTAAAATCATTCCCTGAGATTCTACACCTCTAATTTTTCTTGGTGCAAGATTTAGAAGAATGCTTACTTTTTGGCCTACTACATCTTCAGCCTTAAAATTTTCTGCAATCCCCGATACAACTGTCCTTATATCTATTCCAGTATCTACCGTAAGTTTTAGCAGTTTATCTGCTTTTTCTATTTTTTCTGCAGCAGTTATTGTACCAACACGTATATCCATTTTAGAAAATTCTTCAAACGTAATTTCATCTTTCATAGGTGGGAATTTAGAAGTTTTTTTTTCTTTATTTTTTAATTTTTTTATTTGCTCTTCAATCTTTTCATCTTCAATTTTTTGGAAAAGAATATAAGGCTTATTTATAGTGTGATAACCTTGAATTATTTGATGGCCACCTGCTTTTTCCCAATTAGGAAGTACAATATTTAAAAGCTGTGCTAAATCCAAGGATTTTTCAGGCATAAAAGGCTCAAAAACAATGGCTAAATTGGCTGTAATCTGAAGAGAAATATTCATTATTGTTTTTACTCTTTCAGGATCTGTTTTAATTAATTTCCATGGCTCGGAATCTGCTAAATATTTGTTACCCGCTCTAGCTAATTTCATAGCCTCATTAAGCGCATCCCTAAATCTAAAGGAGTTTATAGCATTTGAAATATTTTGAGGTGTTTCTTTAATGGTTTTTAGAACTTGGAGATCAATATTTAATAGTTCGTTGGCTTTAGGAACAATACCTTCATAATATTTCTGAGTAAGAACCAATGTTCTATTGACAAAATTCCCAAAAATAGAACACAGCTCATTATTATTTCTAGCTTGGAAGTCTTTCCAAGAAAAATCACTGTCTTTATTTTCTGGGGCAATCGAACAAAGAACATATCTTAAAACATCTTCCTGATCCGGAAAATCAAGAATAAAATCTTTTCCCCATACTGCCCAATTTTTTGAAGTACTTAACTTTTCACCTTCCAAGTTTAAAAACTCATTGGCAGGGACATTGGTGGGGAGAATATAGTCATCTAACTCAGACAAAATTGCTGGAAATATAATAGTATGGAAAACAATATTATCCTTGGCTAAGAAATGAATCAAACTAGTGTCTTTACTTTTCCAATAATCTTCCCATTTCTTTCCTTTTTCCTCTGCCCATTTTTTAGTTGCAGAAATGTATCCAATTGGTGCGTCAAACCAAACATAAAGCACCTTGTTTTCAGCTCCATCTAGAGGAACATTTATTCCCCAATCCAAATCCCTAGTAATCGCTCTTGGCTGAAGTCCGCTTTTTATCCAACTCATACACTGTCCAATAACTTGATTTTTCCAGGCTTTTGGATCGTGAACTTGGGTGCCTTTATAAATTCCATTTTGCATCCAATCACTTAGCCATTTCTCATGCTTATGTAAAGGTAAGTACCAGTGGGTAGTATTTTTAAGTTGAGGGGATTTCCCACTTAATGTTGAAAGTGGATTAATTAGTTCTAATGAACTTAGTGTACTTCCACATTTTTCACATTGATCTCCATAAGCACCATCTTCACTGCATTTAGGACACTTTCCTGTCACGTATCTGTCTGCTAAAAACTGATTAAATTCTTCATCGTAATATTGTTCGGATTCTTTTTTAACAAAAGCCCCTTTTTTCTCCAGCTCTAAAAATAATTCTTGAGCTGTTTTGTGGTGGTGATCTGACGATGTTCGGTCATAAATATCAAAACTTATTCTCAATTTTTCAAAAATAGCCTTATTAGAAAAATGATATTCATCTACAATATCTTTTGGACTTTTTCCTTCCTTTTTAGCACGAAGCGTAATGGCTGCTCCATGCTCGTCAGACCCACAAATAAAGGCAACATCTTCACCGCTAGATCTTAAAAACCGAGCATAAATATCGGCTGAAATGTAAACCCCAGCCAAGTGACCTAAGTGTAAAGGGCCGTTTGCGTATGGCAAGGCAGCAGTAATAGTATATCTCTTTGGAGATTTCAAAATCTATTTTTTATAATGGCCAAATATAAGTTAATATGCTATTTTTAGCATTAAGAATTTAAATGAAATGAATTTACCCCAAAAATTAGAACTTAACGATGAGGTTATTATAATAGCTCCAGCTAGAAAAGTAGAATTAGAATCTCTAGAATTTGCTGAAAAATTATTATCAAAATGGGGATTGAATCCTGTAAGATCAAAAAATTTAATGTGCAATTCTGGGATTTTTGCAGGAACTGAGATGGAAAGAAAGCAAGACCTTCAATGGGCACTAGACCATAAATCTGCAAAAGCTATTTGGTGCTTTAGAGGAGGATATGGCTCCATACAATTATTAAAAGAACTAAACCCAGCTAATTTTTTAATTAATCCTAAGTGGATCATTGGATTTTCTGATATTACTAATATCCACTGTTTTTCAAATATTATTTTAAATACTGCTTCCGTTCACGCAACTATGCCTATTAATGTTTCAAAAAATACTCCTACGACATTAGATTCACTAAAAAAATTCCTTTTCAAACAGGTAATAAACTATAAAATAAATTCTGCCTCTAAAAACATACATGGTGAGGTTAAGGGCGCTATAGTTGGAGGAAATCTTTCAATTTTAACTTCATCTTTAGGAACCAACTACCAACCTGATTTTGAAAATAAAATTCTATTTATAGAGGATATAGATGAATATTTATATAAAGTTGATAGAATGATTTGGCAATTAAAATTTGCTGGTGTTTTTCATCAAATTAAGGGGCTTATTATAGGACATTTTACCAACATAAAAGATAATTCTACAGCTTTTGGGATGAGTATTGAAGAAATAATACTCCAAAAGGTTAAGGAGTTTGATTTTCCAGTAATATTCAACTTTCCTTGTGGACATGAAAATGAAAATTTAACTTTGCCATTTGGTATTGAAATGAATTTAAGAGTAAATTCCAAAACAGCTGAACTTTACAATTAATAGATCAATTTATTATAAATATGAAGGCAATATCATTAACTATTTTAATTACAATTTTCATCGCTTTTAATAGTTATACTCAGGTTGAAAAAGTAGAATTTGAATTAGAAAAAACACCTTTTAAAATAAGTTTAAATACGGGTGTTTATAGATCTAGATTTGACCTGCCAGTTGATGCAAATGTAAATAGTTTTCAAAATTTTTCAATTTTTGCACAGGTGTACTTCCCTTTTAAAAGATCACTTGATAAACCTGAAAATTTTAAGAAACCTAAAACGGATTTAAATTATTTTGATCGATTATTTACTACAAGTCCAGTTGCGGTTTTCCATGTTACTGAAAAGGGAGGCAATGCTCTAGGACTAGGACAAGAACTGTCTTTTAAAATAGCAAAAAAAACATTTGTAAAATCCCAACTTGCTGTAGCTTGGGTTGAATCTAGTTCTCAAAAAAATGACGGCCTTAAAAGTGGGATAAATTTCCATCATTTTTGGCATTTTTCAACTTATATAAACGCTAATACATATATTTCAATTGGGTACAACCATATTTCTAACGGAAAAATATTTTCTAAAGAAGTAGGGTCCTTATTTGACATGTTGGTTTTGGGGATAAGCTACTCTTTCCAAGACAGAATATAGTTTTATTATTAATTACAGATGATTAAATCACTCAATCTATTACTTTTTTTTAATTTACTTTTTTTAAATCTTTCTTCTCAGCAGTTAAATAGCGCTGAGATTCTACATGATATTAAAAAACTAGATGTTCTTGGAAACATACTTTATTTAGCTGCCCATCCAGACGATGAAAACACAAGATTTATAAGTTATTGTGCTAATGAAAAACTATTAAATACTGGTTATTTATCTCTTACCAGAGGTGATGGGGGTCAAAACTTAATTGGGACAGAGATCAGAGAAGAACTAGGTATTATTCGAACACAAGAACTTTTATCAGCTAGAAGAATTGACGGTGGAGAACAGTTTTTTACAAGAGCTAATGATTTTGGCTATTCAAAAACACCAGAAGAAACTTTTAAAATATGGGGAAAAGATAAAATCCTTTCTGATGTCGTTTGGGTTATAAGAAAATTTAGACCTGACGTTATTGTTTGCCGGTTTCCTATTGACGGAAAAGGGGGGCACGGTCACCATACAGCATCAGCTCTTTTAGCTATGGAAGCTTTTGATTTAGCTGCAGATTCTAGTATTTTTAAAGAACAATTAAAATTTGTAGATCCATGGCAAACTAAAAGATTAGTAGTTAATACAGGTAGATGGTGGAATAATGATATTTCAGATCGAGAGCCAGGAGTTGTGTCTTTAGATATTGGAGGATATAATAAGTTGCTTGGGACTTCCTACAATGAATTAGCTGCCTTAAGTAGATCAATGCATAAAACTCAAGGTTTTGGAAGTACTGGTAAAAGAGGTGAATATTTAGAATATTTTGAATATTTAAAAGGCGATAGCGCCAAAAACGATTTATTTGAAGGTTTAGATTTTTCTTGGAATAGAATTTCAAATAATAATGAGATAAGTATATTAATAAAAAATATTATAAGAAGTTTTAATTTTAATAATCCATCCCAGACTGTTTCTGATTTATTAAAATTAAGAGCATCAATAAATCAGATTGAAAATAATTTTTGGAGAAAAATAAAGTTAAAAGAAGTTGAAGATTTGATTTTTCAATGTGCAGGGATTTATATAGAAGTAAGTACGTTATCTTCAAAAAATTCAGCTTCAGACTCATTGTCTTTTAACATAGAAATTAACAATAGAAGTAGTTTTAAAGTCCAATTAAATTCTATTAACTGTAATGAATTAAACTTCTATAAAAACTATACTAAAGTTCTTAATGAAAATCAAACTAATAACTTGAAAAATAAGATTCTCATTCCTGAGAAAATAAAAATTAGTCAACCATATTGGTTATTAACCCCAGGTTTTACAGGATCACACAATGTTGAATCTCAAGAATTAATAGGTTCTTCAGAAAATAAACCATCTGCAGAATTTAGTATTAAACTTAAAATTGGAAATGAATATGTAGAGCTTCAAAAACCTTTAATTTTCAAATGGAATGATCCTGTTAAAGGAGAGCAAACAAAAAACTGGGTAGTTACCCCAAAAGTAACAGCTAACGTTGATCAAAAAGTAATGATTTTCTCAGACAAAAATCCTCAAAAAATTTCTGTTTCTGTAATTGCACATTCTAATAATCAAAAAGGCAAAATAAAAATTATTCACCCCGATGGATGGAGTGTTGTTGGTCCTGAAGAGTTTACCTTAAATAATGCTGATGACCAAGAAGTTCTAGAGTATAATATAACTCCTATTGATAATACGATTTCTGGCACTTTAAAAGTCCAAATAAATAACGAAGATGCTTACGCTATAAATACTATTAATTATGATCATATTTCATCGCAAAGTTGGTTTCCTAGGGCCGAGGTTCAGTTAGTAAATCTAAACTTAAAAACTGTCCCTAAAAAAATAGGCTATTTAATGGGAGCAGGAGATTTAGTGTTTGATCATTTAAAGATTTTAAATTATAATATTGAGCAAATTAAACTGAATGAAATTTCTGCTGATGATTTAAAAAAGTATGATGTTATTATTTCTGGTGTAAGGTTCTTTAATGTGGAAGAAGAATCTTCAGCCGCTGTTTCAAAATTACTTAGTTATGTCTACCAAGGAGGCAATTTAGTTGTCCAATATAATACAAGCTACCGCTTAAAAACAAAAGAGTTTTTCCCATACCCACTTAAAATATCTAGAGACAGAGTCACTGAAGAAGATGCTGAGGTAAATTTTTTAAACAAGTCTCATAAAGTCATGAACTACCCTAATAAAATCAAAAAAAATGATTTCAATAATTGGGTTCAAGAAAGAGGGTTATACTTTCCTAATAAATGGAGTAAAGAGTACGAACCAATTCTCTCTTGGAGGGATACAGGTGAAGAACCTAAAAATGGATCTCTACTCATAGCTAAATACGGAAAAGGATTTTACACTTACACTGGTATTTCTTTTTTCAGGCAACTTCCTGCAGGAGTTAGTGGCGCCTACAAACTATTGGTTAACATAATTAGCTTAAGCAATGACTAAAAAAGAGAAGCCTCCAATTTTTAAATCTTGGAATGGGTGGTATTTTACAATTTTAATAATATTAGTTCTAATAATACTAGTTCTTAGTTTTACAACTAAATACTTTTCATGAGTAATTTAGACTGGTTCGTATTAATATTTACTTTAGTTTCTATAGTAGTATATGGAGTCTGGAAAACAAAAGGAGCAACTGATTTAAAATCATATTTAAAAGGAAATAATGATGCTAAATGGTGGGGTATAGGAATCTCAATTATGGCTACCCAAGCAAGCGCAATAACTTTTTTATCAACACCTGGTCAAGCATATTCAGACGGAATGAGATTTATTCAGTTCTATTTTGGACTTCCAATTGCAATGATTATTCTATCCGTTACATTTTTACCCATTTTTTACCGTCTAAAGGTCTATACTGCTTATGAATATTTAGAAACTAGGTTTGATTTAAAAACAAGAACCTTGGCAGCTATTTTATTTTTAATTCAAAGGGGGCTGGCTGCAGGTATTACAATTTATGCACCCTCAATAATTTTGTCTACTTTATTGAATTGGAATCTCACCTTGACTAATATTTTTATTGGATTTTTAGTAATTGTATATACCGTTTCAGGTGGCACAAAAGCAGTTACTCAGACTCAAAAACAACAAATGGCAGTTATGATGGGGGGAATGATTCTAGCGGTTTTTTTATTATTTAATATGTTACCACAAAACATTTCATTTATCGATGCAATGCATGTTGCTGGAAAGATGGGAAAACTGAACTTAATTAATTTTGATTTTAATCTTTCTGACAGATATAATTTTTGGACCGGAACTACTGCAGCATTATTTTTATTCCTTTCTTATTTTGGAACAGATCAATCTCAAGTTCAAAGATACTTGTCTGGAAAATCTTTAGCCCAAAGTAGGCTAGGACTTATTATGAATGGCATATTAAAAATCCCTATGCAGTTAGTTATATTGTTTATAGGGGTTATGGTTTTTGTTTTTTACCAGTTTAATACCCCTCCAATATTATTTAATAAAGTAGAACTTAGTAATGTTAAAAACTCTATTTATTCTCAACAAATAGATGATTTGGAAAAGGAGTTTAAAATAATTCACCAACAAAAGTCTGCAGAATTATATAGTCTTATAGAATCTCAGAGAAAAGAGAAAATCAATCAAGTTAATCAATGGAAAACAAAGGCTCTAATAAGTAATTCGAAGATGACAGATCTTAATAATGAAGTTAAGGCCTTAGTTAAAGAAAATAATGCTTCGGCTGAGACTAATGATAAAGATTACATTTTTATGAATTACGTAATAGATTATTTGCCTCACGGAGTTATTGGATTATTATTTGCAGTTATGTTTTCTGCAGCAATGTCTTCTACCGCGTCAGAGCTAAATGCATTGGCATCAACAACAACAATTGACATTTATAAAAGATCAATTAAAAAATCCGAAAATGATCAACACTATTTATTGTCATCTAAATTCATCACATTATTGTGGGGAATAATAGCTATAATATTTGCTACTACAGCTTCTCTTTTTGAAAACCTTATTCAAGCTGTCAATCTTTTAGGTTCTCTTTTTTATGGGACAATTCTAGGTATTTTCGTTGTTGCATTTTATTTCAAAGACATAAAGTCTAATGCAGTGTTCTACAGCGCGATAATGGCAGAAATAATAGTCGTCTCAATACACTTTGCAAATCACCTGGAAATAGCCCCTAGCTGGCTTCAAATGGGGTATTTATGGTATAATGTTGCAGGTTGTTTTTTAGTGTTGTTTTTTGGAAATTTTATTCAAAAAGTATTATTTAGATTTAATTTTTTTAATTAACTCTTTACTTTTTTTAATATATCCATAATCATCTTTTTTGTCGCTAGCTATATCAATTACATAGTTCGCAGTAGATATAGCCCCATCCAAGTTTCCAACCTTATTTAGAATTCTTGCTTTGTGATATGCCATCCAAAATGCATCAGGTCTTTTATCAATAGCTATGTTAATCCATTCTAAAGCCAATTCAAATTCTGAAGTATTATCAACTAAAAATTTAGCACCATTGTAATAGTCATTTGCTGAAGGGCCTTCGTTTAATAAATCCATATAATCTTTTTGTAGTTTTTTAGCTCCTTGAGATTTCACCTCAATACTAATTTTTGTATTCGCCCATTTCATGGTCATTATAGTACTAAAAGATTTAAATGTCTCAAAATCTATAGTGAAAGATTCTGTGAAATTTTCTGTTTGGTTAGGCTCTACAGTAATGCTACAAACTTGCTTTTCTTTATTGTATTCTCCAGATCCCCAAAGTTCAGTTTCTTTATTTAAAAGTATTTGCCACTCACCTTTTCCAGGGATAGTAAAGAGAGAATAACTCCCTTTTGGGACTTCTTTACCACCAAAAATACAGTCATTTTCAAAAGTTATCTTTGTAGCTTTGTTGGCTCCCGTTCTCCAAATTTTTCCAAATGGAACTAATTCTCCAAATATTTCTCTTCCTTTTACTCCAGGTCTTGAGTACTCAACTATTACATTGGAAACACCAACTTCTTGAGAAATCGTAGCAGTTGGGCTTGGCTTAGGAGTTTTAATCTGAGAATAAAAGCTATTGCAACACAGAATTGCAGTCATTAGAATCAATTTTTTCATTATATATGTATTTAGATTTCAAATTTAAAAGTTTTATCTTAATTATTTAAAATTAGAATAAATAAAATTGGTTAACAATCGCCATAAAACTGGAAAAATAGGGGAACAAAAAGCATTAGATTTTTTGCTCGAAAATAACTATGAAATTTTGTTTTCAAATTGGAGGTTTCAAAGGTGTGAAATTGATATCGTAGCAAAAAAAAATAATGAACTTGTTTTTGTTGAGGTTAAGACAAGAACAAGTTCCCTTTTATCTGAAGAAAACCTAATTTCTATTTCTCAACAAAAAAGAATAATTAATGCTGCAGACAATTTTATCAAACAAAATGAATTAGATTATAATATTAGATTTGACATGATATTTGTTGAAATAAGTTTAAATTCTTTTAAATTAACGCACTTTAAAGAATTTTTTAAACCCACAATTGATTAGACTTAATAAATATATTTCAAATTCAGGAGTATGCTCAAGAAGAGAAGCTGACGTTTTAATCTCAGAAGGAAAAATTAAAATAAATAACCAAGTTGTTACTGCCTTAGGAACGAAAGTTAATAAAGAGGATATTGTAATCTATAATGGAAAAACACTTAAAGCTGAAAATCATAAATATATATTAATTAATAAACCAAAAAATTGTATAACTACCGTTAAAGATACCCACGAAAGAAAAACAGTGATGGA
>Ga0228615_1001108_pt1 | contig 13958 bp, 10 predicted proteins | sample 16DmetaG_FD_190530 | JGI IMG/M metagenome (GOLD analysis project Ga0228615, IMG submission 190530) | Seawater microbial communities from Monterey Bay, California, United States - 16D | ecosystem: Environmental > Aquatic > Marine > Coastal | place: USA: California | collected 2016-10-17
ACTAGATGGGGGGGCTATGTTTGGCGTCGTACCTAAGAAACTATGGTCTAAACTAAACGAACCTGACATTGACAACCTTTGCACTTGGTCAATGCGCTGTCTACTCGTAGAAGATGGCGAGCGTAAGATCTTAATAGATACAGGAATTGGTAATAAACAAGATGATAAATTCATGTCACACTTTCATCCACATGGTGACGATGACCTTAAAGGATCTCTCAAAGATGCGGGATTTGATGTAGAAGATATAACAGACGTCCTCTTAACTCATTTTCATTTTGATCATGTAGGAGGAGCAGTAGAGATGGACTCAAAAGGAAACCTAGTTCCCACATTTCCCAATGCTACATATTGGACCAACGAACTGCATTATTATGCGGCTTACGAGCCCAATCAAAGGGAAAAAGCATCATTTCTTAAAGAGAACTTCCTACCCTTAAAAGAACACGGTATACTCAAATATATAGATATCAATGAAGAGACGCTCTTTACTGATCATATCAATCTGATCTTTAGTGATTGTCATACTGATAAGATGATGGTTCCCATTATCAATCTTGGGAATGGACACAACTTGGTTTATACAGCAGATCTCCTACCATCACACTGTCATATCAATATGCCTTATGTTATGAGCTATGATATACGGCCCCTAGAAACATTGAGAGAAAAAGCGGCATTATACGAAAGAGTATTAGATGGAAACCACACAATATTCTTTGAACATGATAAAGATATGGCGATGGCACAACTCACTAAAAACGATAAAGGCAGAGTAGTTTTAGATAGAGCAATTGAATTGACAGACATCCTCTAACCAATTCTTAACTATCCTATCAAAGACATATAGAGTTGGGTCTGCAACTTTTTGTATTTTAGCTGTGTTAGACTTACAACTACGATAAATATGTAGTTGCAGTAATAAATTACTTAATAAAATAAATAATAAGACAATGGCATTTGAATTCACAGATAGCAACTTCGAAAAAGCAGCTCTAGGCGGTGGTGTAGCAATCGTAGATTTTTGGGCTGAATGGTGTGGACCATGTAAAATGGTCACTCCTATCATAGATGAGCTATCAACTGACTACGAAGGGAAAGCAACTATCGGCAAAGTAAACGTAGATGACAACCCTGAAGTATCAATGAAATATGGTGTACGTAGTATCCCTACCATCCTATTCATCAAAGACGGAGAAGTGGTAGACAAACACGTAGGAGTAGCTACCAAAGCGTCTTTAGAAAGCAAATTAAATGGATTACTATAAAGAACAAATACTTTAGAAAGGAAGCCATAAATAATAAAAGTACCATCCCTATGACTAATGTTGTAGGGATTTTTTTTTGTATAAAACTATGTTAAAATTGACGGATTATTGCAATTACCAAGAATTTCAAAAACTCCTTAAAATATTCAATAAAATTACATCCCACTTTTTTTACTAAAACACTGCAACTGAATTTTAATATTGTAACCAAACCATCACTAAAAAAATCTCAAGCTATTTAAATTAATCGTTTTAACACTTTAGTGCTAGTGTGATTCCTAAGTACACTTTACCATCTCTCAATATCACCTATTAGTAATTTCTATTAACCATTTACACCTCCTACAATATTGTATCCAAAATACTCGACTTCTTCTTCTCTAAAATGAATTCCATACTCCTCTAATTCATTCAATATAGGAGTATAGACTTCTTTGTTTATTGGTCTTTGAACACCAGGAGTTGTTATTTCTTTATTTAGTATCTTGAGTGCTGCCATTGCTACAGGAAGACCCACTGTCGCGGCCATCGCGGTATAAGTTTGATCTTCTCCTATCAAAACCATTTTGCTGTCAATCTGATGTTTCTCGCCATTCAATTCATAGCCAAACTTATGATACATGACGATCATATCTTTGTCATTCGGATTCAATTTCCACTTCTCCATTAATATTTTTTGAAGTGCTTGAGCTGGACTAGCATTTTTAATGCCGATCTTCTTCACTTCATTAAAAATATCCAGTTCTAATAATTTATACCACATCAAATCATCTTGATCAATTCTCAAGGCATGCCTCATTTTTAATTCTACCGAATCTGTAGGAGAATATGGTAGAAAAAGATTGATATAATCTCTATAAGTCAGATCTTCAGAGTTATCAATTTTATAAGAATCATCTGTTAGTCCAAGTTGAACAAACATATTCCAAGCCTTACTAAATCCAACTCTTCGCATCGTTCCTCTATACAATGTAAGGACATCTTCTAGGCCATAAATGCTCCTGTATTTTAATGAATTCCTATTGGCCAATGCTTCAAAACGTCCATATCCTTCAACATCCAAAAATTCCGTTCTTCTGAAAAGTCTGTGATATGGAATATATTTAGTCGTCCCCTCTTGGATAAATTCAGCTGCCCCTCCTTGTCCTGCAAGAACAACGTTTCTTGGATTCCATGTAAATTTATAATGCCAAAGATTGTTATCACTTTCTGGAGCAATTAGTCCACCAGTAAACGATTCAAACATCAATATGATCCCTCCTGCATCTCGAATCCGATCTATTACTTGCATCGCACTCATGTGATCTATTCCAGGATCAACCCCAATTTCATTCATAAATACCAACCCATTTGCTTTAGCCTCTTCATCCAAAGCTTGCATTTCATCACTCACGTAAGAAGCCGTCACTAAATGTTTCTTGTATAAAATACAATCCTTTGCCACTTCAATGTGAAAGCGAGCTGGCAACATAGAAATAACTAGATCCGAGGATTTAATAGCCTGACTTCTTTGAGGAGCATCAAAAACATCTAGTTTGATTCCTTTTCCATTTGGGTGTCCATTACTAAACTTTTGGGCACTTTCTATCGATAGATCACCTATTATAATGAATAGGTCTTCTTTTTCAGATTTGTCCAGTAAATATTTTATCAATGATGTAGCAGATCTTCCTGCACCAATAATCAATATATTCCTCATTTCTATTACGTAACTTTAATTAATACGAAAGTAGCGTTTAAATCTCATATCTTTACAGCATCAATGTATTCAGTATAGTGGTTACTAAGAATGTCACTCGCCCTGAAGCAATGACGCAATATGGACAAGTACTTTAGAATAGCACCATCAATATTTAAAATTCGTTTAACTCTTCTATTAAGACAGAAAAGAACATAAAAAAAGCTCATCAACAATGTTGATGAGCTTATATCATTTCAGAACTGAACTGATACTTATGACATAGTCACGTTTACCGCATTCAACCCCTTTTGTCCTTCTTCTACATCGAAAGAAACTTTGTCTCCTTCATCGATTGAAAGTCCGTTAAGACCGTTAATGTGTACAAAAACATCTTTACCACCGTCGTCTGGTGTGATGAATCCGAATCCCTTTGCGTTGTTAAAAAACTTTACTGTACCGTTACTCATTGTAATGTTATATATATTGTTAAATAAGCGAAATATTAGAATAATATTTCTACTACGATGCAAATAAAGGCAACTTTCCACATTTCGTTTAATTTTTAATCACTTTTTTTCATTTTAAACAAAAAATAATCATATTAATAATATCCTTTTTTGCCCTAAATTGCCGTAATAATGGACTTTGGTCACCTTTTCGATTGAAAATTCGCTAAGTCCTAAATTATTAAAAAAAATATCATAACCATCATCCTACGTTCCGATATCACTAACTTGTCGTTTGAAACAACAATATATTATGAACATTATCAACCTCATTTCTGACACTATCACTAAGCCATCTAAAGGCATGCTAGATTATATGTATTCTGCTGAAGTAGGAGACGATGTATTTGGCGAAGATCCTACCATAAATAGATTACAGGAGAAGGCTGCTGCAATGTTTGGTAAGGAAGCTGCTTTATTCTGTCCATCAGGAACTATGACCAATCAAATTGCTATCAAGGTGAATACTAAGCCGCTAGATGAGATAATATGTGATCATTATTCTCATGTATATCAGTATGAGACTGGTGGATATGCATTCAACAGCGGAGTCGCTGTAAATCTTATTCATGGTCAGTATGGCAAGATCACCGCGGATCAAATTAAATCAGCTGTCAAGCCAGTATACGATTGGCTACCAATTAGTAAGCTCGTTGTACTAGAGAACTCATGTAACAAAGGTGGTGGATCATATTATACAATTGATGAGGTTCAACCTATCAAAAAAGTTTGTGATGATAATGGGCTAATCCTACATTTGGATGGTGCGAGACTTTTCAATGTAATTGTAGAAACTAATGAAGATCCAAAAGACATTGGTGCAGAATTTGAAACGATATCAATATGTGTATCTAAGGGTTTAGGTGCACCTGTTGGTTCTCTCCTACTCGGACCAAAAGGTAAAATCACTGATGCCAGAAGATTCCGTAAAGTGATGGGTGGAGGAATGCGCCAAGCAGGATACTTAGCAGCAGCTTGTGAATATGCTCTAGACAATAATATATTACGTCTAAAAGAAGATAACAACAGAGCTAAAATACTAGGAGTAGAGATAGAGAAACTGCATTACATTCAATCTGTGTATCCAGTACACACCAATATAGTCATCTTCGAACTAGGAAACGGACTGCAATCTGAAGAAGTAGTTGAAAAGCTAAAGACAAAAGGAATTAACTGTGCTGCTTTTGGACAAACAATGATAAGGTTTGTTACACATATGCATATCGGTGATGACGAAGTAAATGATGTAGTGGGTATTATGAGAGGCTTATATTGACAATGAAGAATTCAGGGTATATGTGCAAAGTCGTGGTAAAATATAAGTATAATTTACTACTAAGTTATAGAAAAAGTTTAGTGGGCCTTCATTTATCACTCAGAGTTGTTACTATTGCAAGGACATCCCTTACTCTTTCTTGGGCTACTATGATACTCTCATCAGTATATATTATAATATGACTGAATGGTATATGCTTTAGATGATGCCATTTTCAAATAGTACTATTCCTCTTCTTCGAATAGATCGTGCAGATCTTCTTCTATGTTACGCAATTTCGATTTACAAGCTTTAATAAGCTTTTGAGCTCTCTTGACTTTAATACTTAAATCGTCTATGCCTATCTCGTCACTATTGAGTTTAGCTATTATATTTTGTAGCTCTTCGAATGCTTTTGCGTAATCTGATTTTGCCATATTATGTATACTTGTGATGTAAAGATAGTAATGCAAGACTTAAAAGTACGTTCAGATTAAACGAAAATAAAGCTATACATTAGTTTCCAATGTATAGAAATAAAGAAATAACAATATGAAAAAGATAGGTCTTATCTCTGACAACCATAGTTTTGACGGCAATGATATGATCAAGCATCTGCGAGATTGCGACGAGATCTGGCATGCTGGTGATATAGGATCTCTTAAGAGTATCAAGGAGATAAGAGACCTTTGTACTTTCAGAGCTGTATATGGCAACATCGATGGTCTTGCTGTCAGAAATGAGTTTGATCTTAACTTATCCTGGGAATGTGCAGGTATGTCTATCTTTATGACCCATATTGGAGGATACACTCCTAAATATTACAAGAGAGTTAAAAAAATACTAGAAGAAACTAAACCAGATCTGTATATATGTGGTCACTCCCATATACTTAGAGTAATGCCAGACAAAGATCTAGATCTTTTACATATGAATCCAGGAGCCTATGGTCATCATGGATTTCATAAAATAAGGACAATACTTAAATTTGAAATAGAAGCTGGAGGCATTCAAAAAGCCAATGTGATCGAACTTGGACTCCGAGGAAAATAAAACCTTCAAAAGAATAGTCACAATTTTGGGAAAGAAACAAAAGACTTATTTGTGCGACATTCAAAATCTTGAACAAAAAAAAGGCCTTCAGCGAAATCTCACAAAATCACAGAAGGCCATGACTTAAAGATATTCAAACTATAACAGTAGTAAATTACCTAGAAACATATCCATTGGTCAATACACCTGTAGTAAACGATATATTTGCATCACCATTTTCATATACTACATGTGTAGTACTTTCTGAAGAAAAATCAGGTGTAGTTCCTATATATAAGGCACCATGATTACCATCATATCCTAATCCGTAAATGGTTCCAGTGATATTAGGTACTAAAACTACCCCACTGATTGTTGGGCTATTCACATTTACAGTTTTGATTTCACCATTCTCTACAAAATATAGATTGGCGCCATCAGCATCTATAATTAGATCGCTAGGAAATCCTCCTAAAGTCATACAGTTTTCTGAGGTATTATTTTTTATTTGACAGAGACTAGCACCGTCACCATCAGTATAGCTACCACCACTAAGAACCCAAATATCATTATTTAAATCTTGTACTATATCAATAGTACGTTTTCCCACAGGAATTTCGATTTCCTGGACTAAATCAAAGCCATGAACAGACACTACATTTGACTCACCAAATCCTCCAGAATTAGCAACATATATCTTACCATCAGAAATTACCATTTGTTCAGGACCAGCAACAGATACAGAGTCTAACACAGTCATAGTAGTCAGATTGATTTTTTTCAACTGACCTGACAGACCATCTAATCCCCACTCTGATACTACCGCTTCATTATTATTTAAGGCAACTATATACCTGGGACCATATACTCCTGTAATTGTATTCTTGTAATCCATAGTTATCGCATCCACTACTTCAATCTTAGCTGAGTTATTTACGACTAAATACGCATTTTCTCCTATTACAGTTACAGATTGCAATATACTACCGATTACTCTTCCATCATTGACAGTACTATACACATTTCTCAAGAGTGTATCTTTATCTATATCGTGAAAATCTAACGTAGCCGATCCTCCACTAAAAGGGCCTTCATTTACTATAAGCACACCATTATCATATGTCTGCTCTTCAGTCATTGGGTCGGGATTAATAGTTGTTATAATTTCATCATCACCGCACGACAAAAACATAACACTCAATAAAGAAAAACCTAACAAGTAACATTTAAATAATTTCATATTGTATTTATATTATTAAATTGAAAAAATAAATCCTATATATATTGTCCGCAAAGGCTGCGGAAAAAAACTTACCAGCTCAAAGGTTTCATCAAATATATTTCTTGCTCCGAGATATATTTCTGCACTGTACTTTTGATCCTTATTCCATTTATAATTAAGCTCTGCACTGAGCAAATTGTAAGGATCCAATTTATCTTTATTGTCAAGTGTTTGGAATCTTCGCCCAGTATATGATCTATCTATTGAAAGCGAAATTTGTTTGTATTGAAAAACTCCCCTCAATCGAAATTTAAACTTTGGATTGTAAAGAAGTTCATTGCCTTTATTTACACCTTCTGTAGAATTAACAGTATGATTATAGTTAATTATAGGTATAAGTGTTACTCCTATATTTTTCCTGATATTGAGCTTCCCATTATATTTGATTTCAAACCCTGAAGATTCAGTGCTTGATATATTTTCTGGGGTCCAGACAGCCTGCTCATTTGGAGCCCACAAGATTTTATCAGAAGTATTGATTTTATATACCTTTACTATCAAACCATAAATTGATATCCCACCTTCAATTTGCCAAGATTTTTCAGTAATGAGATCAGGATTGCCACCAGTCGGCCAATACAAGTCATTGAATCCAGGATAGCTGTAATGTCTTCCCAAGTTTAACGTATAACTCAAGCGATCAAATTGATCAAATTTTAGCGCCAGTTGTCCAATGGGTCTTTGGACATCATCATCAATGGACTCTTGACGTAGCGAAAGGCTTATCGTCGTCTTATCTATTTTAACTGTACCTTTGTAATAGACAGCAGAAGTTATTCTTTCTGGAAAAAATGATTTAAACGAAGGATTGATTGTATCTACAAGTTCTCCATTCTCATATCTAATTGCAACTCCAATTAGGTGATCTACATAGCCATTAATCTTCAGTTTACTATTAAAATTTACAATATTACTTTCTGCGAAGCTTTCTATCCCCGGTTGCATATAGCCAATATATTCATTCATATACGCCAGCTTAGTCGACCAATATAACTTAGGTGACCATTGCCAGTCATGACCTATTGAAAATCTATGATTCCGATCTTTTTGATAAGCCAAATTAGACGCTATTGTAGATGGCGACAACATACGTTCTAAATCTTGGTACCAATAGTTGATATTAGTAGTCATACTATTTGACCATTGTACACTAGCACGATATGTTAGGTCTAATTGATTATGATCATTGTTTCTTCTTCTGGCAATTGTATCTCTAGACTGATATCGAAATGCATTCTCATTATCCAATAAACTGGCTTGTAGAGTTTGAAATAGTCTGCCACTTTTTTGATGTACTCTAAAATTTATCCGCCGATTACCTTGATCGCTGAATTTCAGTCCAGCAGATATTAATGGTTGACTATTATCAGAAGCGAGCATAAGTGCTCCTGACATCGCTGCGGTCCCAACATTAGCGCTCTGTCCACCATCAAACCATTTACTATTAGAAAATAAGATACTCGGTATTAAACCTAAATCATAAGTGCCATTAAAACTATTCTGGATATTAACTCCTTCCCACAAAATCGCCATGTGCCTGGCTGACTGTCCACGATATAGAGCTGTACGTAAATAGGGCCCGCCTTGTGTCTGTATTTGTATGCCAATCTGCTGTGATAAAGGATCACATATCGAATTGTCCGATGATTTTGTCAAGAGCATTGTGCTAGCTGACAATACATCTTCTATACTCACTTCGGGCCCGATAGTTTCAATGAGATCAAAACTATCATTCTGTGCGTAAAGTGAACACTGAATTAACCCCATAAATATGACAATCCACTTAACCAATACCTATCTAAAACATTTTAGTTATTCAATATGAAAGCTCTAGAAAATTAAAGAAAGATATAGGTAGATACACCTAGGACACAACCTAGTATAAATTTACCTGCACATCTTTCCTTCGAAGACTTCCAGTTTATGTAGATTTGGCAGGTATTCTGGCTTATCCAAGTTTTGATCTTACCTTCCCAATAGACAATTCTATCAGTGGCTTGCATGAATATGATCAAGACTTAATATTGGACTTACAGCTTCGAGGAAAGCTCCGAATTTGAATCGGATTCCCTTTTTAATGATCAGTAGTAGCTTTACTACCTATCAACCTAAATCTACTGCGAAGATATACCGGTATTTTAATTATTGTGTTATTAAGAAGCAAAAGAAAAATATTACTCTCCAAATCTATTAAGCCTCAGATCTAGCAAATAATTTCTCGAACCAATTAATTATTGCATTTGAACCAATGAACTTAGAATCTCTCATCGCTTTAATGGTCAGCCACGCAGCTATTGGAGCCAATACGACACAAGGCATCCAAGCAGCAATCTCAGGACTTAATGTCTCGTTACGATTAAGCTTTTGGCCCATGATCGTGATAATCATAAATACCATATAAAAAAGAATAGCTACTAGTAATGGATATCCATATCCACCTTTACGAATGATACTCCCTAGAGGCGCTCCTATAAATAGGAATATGATACATATCAGTGCCCAACTATAAGACTGGTGTAATCTCAACTGATATTTTTTTTGCTTCTTCCTTAATTGATTTATCTGAGCCACGTATCCATTCACATGATCTTTTCTACTAGTAGCTATACTCGCTGCTTGTTTGACTATTTCCTTCTTCTTCGACGGTACTACCATATCTAATAAAGATATAACGCTATCTACTGTTCCCATATCAGCTAGGTAGTTAATTTTAGCCCTACTTACAATCTTACTATTCTTACCTTGAGTTTTGTTTCTTTTTTCTTTGTTAAACCTATTTTTCATCTCAAGGACTCTGTCTTGAGACCGTTTGAAACTATCTATATTTAGCCTTGTATCATTGTCTTTGTCAAACTTGTCAGCAGATTTCTCTGCCTTTAATCTCTCTTGCAACTGTTGATACTCATTGACCGCATAAATATCTAATACCCCATCAAAGTTGGACAATATTTTTAGTTGTACATCTTGAGACTTTATCTTTACAGAATCTATCGCCGACAATAATTGAGGTGTGGTCAACATGTCTTCCTTATTTGGATTAACATTGGCCGAATTAGCGTCAAATTCAAACTCACTCATATCAAAGACCTTACTCCAAGTATCAAATTTAGTCCTCATAAAAGGATACTTAGATTTGTTTGCCGAACCTTTACCATAGCTAGAAGGCAATTCACGATACTGATATCCATCTTTAAGGTTCATGACAAAATAGCCGTCATCTTCGCTAGTATACATCTTACCAGACTGTGATTTTATAAGGTTAATTTTGGTTTTATCATTATCCGAATGATCGTAAATAATTACATCATTGATCGTCTGATCGTCATCACCCTTAGAAGCTACTCTAATCGCAAAACCTTTGAAGTCCTTATTGAATATTCCCTCTTCGATAGTCATTGCCGGCTTCTGCTTGCGCAAAGCAGTAAATCGCTTGAGAAACATATAGTTAGCTCTAGGCTTAAGGTAATTAGAAGCAAATATGGAAAATATAGCTGTCCCCAATGCTATATACATGGCTGGACGCATGATACGAAATAGTGATACTCCAGCGGACTTAAGGCTGGCCAGTTCATGTTTTTCTGACATGTCACCATACACCATTACCGAAGATATTAATATGGTGATGGGTACTGCCATAGGTATAATCGTCACACCATAGTAAAAAAGGAGCTCTAATATATCGAACATAGTGAAACCTTTACCCAATATCTCATCTATGTACTTCCAAAGAAACATCATAATAAGCACAAACTCTGCAACGAAAAACGATAGCAGATAAGGGCCTACAAAACTCCCAGAAACCAATTTATCTATCTTCTTCAAAAACTATGGGTTTTCTTTACTCTAGAATAACGATCAAATCTAATTGATATCGACCTATTGATTGTGATTTTAAGAAGATAATATGATTTATTCTATAAATTATGCTGTAGTAAAGGATCTTTATTTTCAAATATCTCTATTATATTAAGTGCCCAAATCTCCTCCAATCAAAACAAAAAATGCCTTCCATCAAAAGATGAAAGGCAGTACAATTATTTAATAGTCAGAGGGCTTATTTTACATTTTTACTAATCTGTGGATAAACTGAACATCTCCTGAATGTAATCTCAGGAAGTAAGCCCCACTTGCAAGATTAGAAATATCTATGTGATTAGATGACAAATAAATCAGTTCTAATTGTCTTCCAGTACAATCTAATATCTCTATTTTCTCTATTGCCAATTTAGTATCTAAACTAAGTATGTTTCGAGCAGGGTTAGGGAATAATCTTACTAGATCGGTATCATTAGCTTCTATTACCGCATTTACAACACTAAGATCAGAATCATATCTAACCCATATTGCATATCCGCTATCATATGGTTCATCACTATCACTCTGCCCTACTATACCTGTAATAGACATAAAGTCTCCAGGAGGCATTAGCATATTTGCAAATTCTGTATCTGCATCAATAAACACATTGAACTTAGATAATCCATTAGTCATCTCAACTGAAAATGATGAACCGTCTCCAGCCCAAGCGGCAGGATCTACAAGTTGGAAAGCATCATCAGCAGTAACATACTTTGATTCAAAACTTTCATCCAAAGCAGCGACACCTCCATCACCAAGATTCAATGGTGTTACTAAATTTTGACCTTCACTATTGATTACTATTTCTGAAGGGACTATCTCTGTCTGTCCGTTGAATTGATCTATTGTTCCTTTTATAGTTAAGATATCTCCCTCTTTGACATCGTATCCTACATTATCATCAAAACTGAATACTTGGATACCATTATTGTTTTCATCTATCACCCAAAACTGTAATCCTGATGGCCTCCAATTGATACCATGGGATGTTCCCGTGAGTGTAACTTTTCTGCCTAAACTGTCTGTAACACCACTGGAATTTACAGTAGTTAAGGTAGGTATGTCATATTCAGGAAAATCTTGGACAAATTCATTATAGGGAGAAATATCTTCCTTGTATCTTGGCAGTAACTGATATCCATCAGTGTAAGGAACACTACTATCAAATTGACCACCAATACCTGTCACATTAAATGTTCCTTGTGGGTATCCCATATTGTAAAGATCAACATCAGCATCTATTCGAACTGCAAATGTATCAGTACTCCCATCTGTTACTCTTACATTAAATCCTGATCCTAGTCCTGACCATTCATTAATATTTACTAGATGTACATTTTCTAAGGTTAGTAACTGAGATTCTGTAGCTTCTCCTAAGCTAGTTACTACAGTAGAAGTAGGAGCAGGGCCATCAGTAGATACAAAGTCGACATCAAACAATCCAATTTGAGCTAGACCGTTAAATTGAGTCACATTACCAGTCACATAAAGTAGGTCGCCTTCGACTACGGTTTCGTATCCAAAATTATTGCCAGCACTAAACAGCGCAATACCATCCCCATCTTCGTCAGTAATCGTAAATTGCAAACCAGCAGGTCTTAGATTAACTCCTAATGCTCTACCTAATACTCTACCTGAACCTTCGAAAGTAATCTGACCATTTGAATTAGTCTGAGAAATCTCATCAACAGAATAAAGGCAATAATTTGCAACTCCTGGATTAGCCATAATCGCTACGCCATCTATAGAAATATCTGTAGAATAAGAAGATACACCCCAACTAGTTCCCACATTATTATCACTATTAGGTTTACATAATACAAGTGAATTACCTAGTCCGTCAGCTTGTTGACTCCAGTCACCCTCATCATCATACATCACAGCATCTACTAGTACTCCATCAGCATTTACTAATTCTACTAGTTCACCACTATTAGATAGTTCTCCATCTGTCCAACCAATAGCCGATATGCCAAATTTGTCTAAAATAACATCTGGAAACTTAGCCACTACGACAAACTCGCCAGCTCCCAATTCTTTAGCCGCGAAGGTATGTATAACACCACTACTAAATGTTAGACCTTCAAGGTTTATAGACTCTGTACCTACGTTGACCATTTCTATAAACTCAAGGGAATCCTCCAATGCTGGATCATTATACATGATCTCCGTAATCACAAGTGGTAATGGTGGCACTGATTCTCCTTCTACCGTTACTGTTCCCACCATACCCGCACCTACATGCAAATCACATTGATAATTATATATTCCTGGAATATTGAATGTATAATCCCAGGTCCATGGCGCTGCCTCCGGAGCACCACTAAAGATACCTTCAGGATTATTAGGATAAACATCTAATCCACCATTTACATTATGGTTTCCACTTGTGTTTTCCCATCTCACAGTTTCTCCTATTTCGATGGTAATATCTTTCGGAGTAAATGAAAGACCTGCGGCATTAACTATATGATTTGGTTGTGTCTCACATAACACTGTATTAGCTACTCCAGGAGTTCCTAACACAATAGCTCCATTAATTATCATACCAATATCATTAGTAGCAGCTCTCCAGTTTGCTCCTAATGTATTATCACTAGTAGCATCACATAATTCTATAGACGCACCACCACCGTCAGTACCATCTGCCTGACTAGGCCACGGATCATTATCATCATAACTAAGTGAATCCACCAATACTCCTGCAGCATCTTTAAGCGCTATCGCTTCTCCTCCATTGCTCATACCACCATCCCATACGATACCTTCTACACCAAATACATTCATCATGGCATCAGAGCTTTCGCATACAATAAGATAACCGCCAGCCTCTATACTTATACCTGTATCAAAAGTTAAATTTATACCAGAAGTAAATACAAAATTAGATAGATCAACTGCATTAGATCCGAGATTATACAATTCTATATACTCCAAACTGTCCTGTCCAGATTCTGGTGGATTATAACTAATCTCATTTATGACAATTTGAGAATATGCCAAAGTCGAAATAAATGTTAAAAATATAATTGATAAATATCTTGTCATGTTAAGTTGGTTTTAATAATTAATTTAT
>Ga0228615_1001112_pt1 | contig 13942 bp, 7 predicted proteins | sample 16DmetaG_FD_190530 | JGI IMG/M metagenome (GOLD analysis project Ga0228615, IMG submission 190530) | Seawater microbial communities from Monterey Bay, California, United States - 16D | ecosystem: Environmental > Aquatic > Marine > Coastal | place: USA: California | collected 2016-10-17
ACTTTTTCTACTGCTACATTAACTGCTATGCCAGACTTTAGTTCAGGTATCAAAATGGCCAAAGTTAACGACTTAGCCGTAACTGCCGGAACCCAATTAAAATACAAAATTTCATTCGCCAACCAGGCCGCTGGGTCTAAAGAGGCAAGAATTAGAGGAGTTAGTTTAAACTATTAACGAATATGGCTATAAGTAAATTAAAAGCAAGTTCAATATCAAGTGGTACAATAGACAACGCTAGAATTTCACTAGACGCTGCTGAAATACCGGCATTACCTACATCCAAGATTACGAGCGGAACCTTTGATGACGCCAGAATAGCCTCGTCAAATGTTTCTCAACATGCTACTTCTTTTGATGACAATAAATTAGTGAACGATTTATCAACTTTAGGTTTACGAGTACACACACAAGAAAATTTGGCAGCTTCAAATACAAATTCTCAATATGTGGATGTTTTCCAAGATGGAACTGGAATTGCGTCAAATACTAATGCTCCTAGAAATACTAATGAATATCACTCTACAATATTATCAACACCAGATAGTGGTGGAACTTCTAGGCAATATGGTGATTTTAGTTGGGGTTGGAGTGGTTCAACTTGGTCAGGAAGTAGTAATGATTATATGTTTCATGCTGGTAGTTATAATTATTCAGCACAAATGACTAATAATTATTTAAGTGGAAACTTTATATGGAGTTTTAAAGTTGATGATACTTCTATGCAAAACGCACCTTTAGGAACAAACGGTACAAACAATCTCCAATTTCAATATTGTGTATGTATAGGAACTGGTGTTTCAGTTACCGAAGGTAATTCAATATATAACAATAATAATGGTGATATGTTTTATATGGCTTTTGATAAAACAACTTCTTCAACCTCTGTAAGATTTATTAAACAACAAACAACACAATCTACACAAACATTAGATTTAATAAATGATTATCCAAGAATAACATTTGTAAGAACACTATCTCCAAATTCTTTAAAAGTTTATGGTGGTACTGGTAGTGAGCCACATATAACAGGAACATTACTTCATACATTTAGTGGTCATGGAAGCACATCTTCAAATAAAATAATATATTCTACTGGTCATCAAGGAGAAAATTTAACTAATATTAAAACTGCTACAAATGTTGTTTATAAAGAAAATATAACAACTATTGGAAGTCAAACAGTTAGTGCTACTGGAAACATTATAAGTAATAATATAACAGCTGCTTCAGCAACTACAAAAATGGGTGCAATAATAACTTATCAAGACCACTCAGGTACTAACGCTTTAAATACAGATATTGTATTAGAATTATCAGCAGACGGTGGCTCAAACTATTCTACTGCCACACTTACTGCTTTACCAGATTTCTCAACAGGTATCAAGATGGCTAAAGTTAATGACTTAGCAGTTACATCTGGAACCTCACTTAATTATAAAATTTCATTCGCCAACCAGGTCGTTGGGTCTAAAGAGGCAAGAATTAGAGGAGTATCACTTAATTATTAGTGAATAAATAGTAATATGGCATTAACAAGAATTAAAAATAAAGGACTAGGAACCTCAGTATCAAGAGTAAACATTGTTGATACAGGTACCGAAGGCACTAAAGTAGCAGTAGGTACTACAGCACAACGAGGGTCTACAACAGGTCAATGGAGATACAATACTACTACTGGATTTTTTGAAGGTAGAGGTGATTCAGATTTTAACTCTTTAGCGCCCACACCAACAATTGATTCTATTGATATTTCCGAAGTAGATAGCACAGCAGGTGGTAATCAAACTATTGTTGTAACTGGAACAAATTTTAGTTCTGGTGGAACCGTATCTTTTGTGGGTACCTCAGCTTCTTTTGACGCTTCATCAACAACAATTAATTCAACAATACAAGTTACAGCAGTAGCTCCAAAAGCAAGTTTTTTAAATGCACAAGAACCTTATAGTGTTAAATTTACTGGTTCTACTGGTATAACAGGAATATCATCAACAGGATTAATTAATGTAGATTCAGCACCTACATTTAGTGTTGCTAGTGGTACTTTAGGAACTTTAGCAAATACAGGTAGAGCGGCATCCAATCTAACAACAATTACAGGAACAGACGCAGAAGGAGACACTATTGCTTTTACTAAAACAGCAGGAACATTTCCAACTGGAATTACTTTAAATTCTAATGGAACTTGGTCAGGCACAGCAGACGCAGAAACTTCAAATACAACATACAATTTTACAATTACAGCAACAGCAGGGGCTAAGACAAGTACAAGAGATTATTCTATGATTGTTCAAGCACCTCAGGCTTATACTTATAACTATACTGGTTCAAATCAAACATTTACAGTTCCATCTGGTGTTACTTCATTCCAAGTTTATATGTGGGGTGCAGGAGGTGGAGGTGGTTCTTCTACTAGTGGTTCTGTAAGAATATCAGGTGATGGTGGTTCAGGTGGTTATGTTTCAGGAACATTAAGTGGTTATTCAGCAGGACAAACTTTTAGTATTTTAGTTGGACAAGGAGATAGCAATTCGGTTGGTGATACTGCTATCGAGAATTATGGTGGCGGTGGTGCAGGTACAGATAATAATAATGGACAAGGACCAGGAGGTCATGGTGGTGGTCGTTCTGAAATATCTATTGGTGGAGGTTCAAACACACCTGCAGGAACAAGAATTTTAGTTGCAGGTGGAGGTGGTGGAGGAGGTTCTTTCTACCACAATGGGGATGCCGCTGGAGATAATACAGGTGGTAATGCCGCTTATCCTACTGGAGAAAGTGGTGCAGGTTCAGACACACCTCCTACAGGTGGAACACAATCAGCAGGTGGAACAGCAGGTTCTGGTGCAAGTAATTCATCATGGTCATCCACACCTCCTACTAATGGTTCAGCAGGTATTGGTGGTTATGGAAGAAGTGCAACAATTCAACAAGACATAGGTTATGGAAGACCTGGTGGTGGTGGAGGTGGCTACTACGGAGGCGGTGGTGGTGACGGAGGAAATGGTCCATCAACTGGCACTCGTTCACAAGGTGGAGGTGGTGGTTCATCATACTACAACTCAACTTATATTTCTAATTTTGCACATGAAACAGGTAGTGACACAACAGCACCTCAAGCTGGAAACACTTATTATTCATCTGGTATCGCAGTTGGTGGTACAGGAGATAATGATAACGACAGGTCTACTGGTGTGGGTGGTAATGGTAAAGTAGTATTAGTTTATTAGTAAAGGAATGAAAAAATAATATGGCGTATATAGGAAGACAAGCAGGACAATTAGGAAATTATATTAGATGTAATACAATTACACCTAATGGTGCAGCTACGACATTTGCTTTAACAAATGTTTTAGATGGCACAGCTGTTGCACCTGGTTCAGAGAACAATGTTTTATGTTCAGTATCAGGAGTTATGCAAGCGCCTGGTTCAGGAAATGCATTTACAATTGATGGTACAAATATAGTTTTTTCAGAAGCTCCAGACTCTACAGATACGGTTGACTTTGTAATCGTTATCGGTACAGCATTATCAATCGGAACACCTAGTACAGGTACAGTTGGTATGAATGAATTATCTGCCACAGGTACAAAAGACGCAACTACATTTTTAAGAGGCGACAATAGTTTTCAAGTTGTAAGTACAGATGTTGTAGGAGATACAACGCCTCAATTAGGTGGAGATTTAGACGCACAAGGAAATAATTTAATAAAAGCTGGCTATGTTGGTTACAGGTCACCAGATGATTCAATAGTTAAAACAATTACAGTTACAGTTGCTTCAAAAACAACCGAACATTATCATCATGGTACAGGTTCAGGAAGTGGTTATGTTTTAGACGGTGTTCAATCACCAGCATTAACATTAGCGCCAGGTAAATATAGATTTGACCAAGCAGATGGTACAAACTCAGGACACCCTTTACTATTTTATAGTTCATGGGATAAATCAAGATTAATTTCTACAGGTGTCACAACAAATGGTACACCAGGTAGTGCAGGTGCTTATACAGAATTAGAAGTAGATGGTAACACAGCAACACCATTATATTATCAATGTTCAGCTCATGCTTATATGGGACATTTAGTAGAATGTATAGGTGCTAAACAAAGACGAATAAATAATAGTACCGATAAAACAAATACAGGTGACGGTTCTGCTACAACAGTAACTTGTTTAGCAGGTACGACTGTAGATGATGTTTTAGTATTTGTAAACGGTATTTGTTTAGTACCAACAGACGACTACACAATTTCAGGAACAACATTAACTTTCGTAACGGCGCCGGCAAATACGGCAGAAATAGTATTAAGGTATCTAGGATAAAAATATGGGAACAAATACAAGAAATTTTGCAAACTTTGCTACAGGTGGTGATGATAAATTAGTAAATGATTTATCTACACTTGCATTAAGAGAGGCTACACAATCAAATAGGGTTGCTGTAGGAACAAGTTCTCAATATGTAGATGTATTTCAAGACACTTCAGGTTATACGGATGGTGCTGATACAACTAGAAACGCAAGTGAGTATATTTCAACAGCAGGAACAGCAGGTGACAGTAATACAATAGCATTATGGACAACTCAAATAGATGACCATGGAGACGCTGTTGGTGGTTCGCCAGGAACACCTATCGTTGATGATACTGGAAAATTTCAAATACAAGCAGATGATACTAATTGTCAAACTTTTAGTTCAGGTAATGCTGCTCCTCCATCTGGTTTAGGAACAAGGTCAATTAGAACAGCTAATTGGGATACAGGTAATAATAATAACGGTTATTACATAAGAGAAGTATCAGGTCAAACTTCTGATTTAAATTTTGGAACAGGAGCATTTACAATAGAAATGTTTGTTAAACAAGCAGGTAGTGGTGAATCAAATGCACATCAATATATTTTTGACTTTCAATCAGTATCTTCTCCTAATGAAAGATTAACAGTTGCTCCTTACGGTACTACAAATAATCAATCTTATAATGGTAGTTTATTAGCACAAGGTGATTATAGTTGGAGTAATTTTGGAGTGGGTAATTGGCGTCATGTTGCTTATGCTAGAGATGGTTCAGGAAACTTAGCAATTTGGATTAATGGGGTTAGAGTTCAAGCTGCTACTGGTGGAGGAAATGATATCAATTTTACCGATAGTAGTGGTTTAGGTCTTGGTCAAAGATATAATGGAGAAAATTCAAGTTATACTTATATTAATAATATTAGAATTTCAAATATTGCAAGATACACACCAACAAGTGGTTCTAATATTACAGTTCCAACTTCAAGATTTACTGGAACAACTTCAACAGTAAATGCTACAGGTAACTTTACTTGTCCAACAATTACGGCAAGTTCATCTACTTCGTCAATGGGTGCAATGATAACTTACCAGGATAATGCTGGAACAAATGCTTTAAATACTGATATTGTATTACAACTTTCAGCTGATAACGGTAGTACCTTTTCTACTGCTACACTAACTGCTATGCCAGACTTTGCTTCTGGAATCAAGATGGCAAAGGTAAACGACTTAGCCGTAACAGCAGGAACCCAATTAAAATATAAGATATCATTCGCCAACCAGAGCTCAGGTTCTAAAGAGGCGAGAATACGAGGAGTTAGTTTAAACTATTAATGGAAACTTGTATAAATATAGTTAAGGAAGAGTTAAAATAATATGCCAGCAATAATAACAGACAAATTTAGAACACACAATAGTGAACAGTTCCAAGAAGCTTTTTCAGAAACTTCTGGAAATACTATGTATCTTGGTATTGGTAGACCTCAAGCATTTGCAACAGCAACAAGAGGTGACGCTAGAACAAATAACGAAGGTACTGATACAGCACCTTTAACACCTGCTGACAATTTAAACGCACAACACTTTCCCTTTGATGATATGATGGCGGCTAAAAAGATTGCAGCTTCAGATGTTACCTTTGCAGTTCCAAGAAGAAACTGGACAACAGGTACAACATACGATATTTACAGACATGATTACGGAGAATATGCGACAGGTACTACAACTGCTATTACATCAAATGGTGGTGCAACAACTTTACATGACTCAGCATTCTTTGTATTAACAACTGCTAGAAATGTTTACAAGTGTTTAGACAATGATGGTAATACAGCTTCAACTGTAGAACCTACTGGTACTGCTACAACAGTTTTAACAACTGCTGATGGTTACAAATGGAAATTTATGTACACATTGTCTGCTTCACAACAAGCAAACTTTTTATCAACAGACTTTATGGCAGTTGCAACAGATTCAACAGTATCATCAGCTTCTATTGACGGTGCAATTGATGTAATTAAAATTAAAACTGCCGGTTCAGGTGGTACAAACGGAACACATACAGGCATTGCAATTAGAGGTGATGGTTCAGGTGGTGTTTGTTCAGTTACAGTTGCCGGTGGTTTAGTTACTGCCGTTACAGTAACAACTGCTGGAACAGGTTATACTTTCGGTACAGTAAGTAACGCACAAATCGTAACTGCTGGTGCAACAAGTTTATCAGGTGCAGAATTAGATGTAATTATTCCACCAAAAGGCGGACACGGTAAAAATGCAATTGAAGAATTAGGTGGATTTTATGTAATGATGAATACATCACTAGAGGGTACTGAAAGTGGTAACTCAGGTGACTTAACAGTTGCAAACGACTTTAGAAAAATAACTTTAATTCGTGACCCTAACGCAGGTGGTTCAGCTGCCTCAGCAACAACACTAAGAGCAACAAAAGCAATTAACTTATCCGGAGTATCAGGTAGTTATGTTGTAGATGAAAAAATTACACAAGCCTCAACAGGTGCAGTTGGAAAAGTTGTAGAATGGGATTCAACAAACAGTATTCTATACTACATTCAAACAAGACACACAAATGAGGGTATTGACACTAACGGAAACCAAACAGCATTTTCAGGAACAAATACTGTATCAGGTGCCGGTGGTGCAACAGGAACACCAACAACATCAACTAGCACTATAGATAGTGTGTCATTTACAAGTGGCTATTCTGCTTCAGAAATTGACCATGACTCTGGTGATATTCTTTACATTGAGAACAGAGCACCTATTACAAGAGCTGCTGACCAAACAGAGAATATAAAACTGGTAATAGAATTTTAGGAGAGTTAAATGCCAAGTCCAACTGACTTTAACCTCTCACCTTACTATGATGACTTTAGCGAGTCAAAGAATTTTCATAGAATTCTTTTTAGACCGTCATTTGCAGTTCAGGCTCGAGAGTTAACACAATCACAATCAATTCTACAAAACCAAGTAGAAAATGTATCAGACCATCTTTTCGAAAAAGGTGCAATGGTTATTCCTGGCGAAATAGGTTATAATATTAATTATTATGCTGTTAAGTTAACTTCATTTACAGATACAATCGGAGTAGGTGTAACACTTTCAGATTTTGTTGGACTACAATTAACAGGTGTAACTTCAGGTGTAGTTGCAAAAGTAATCAATCAAGTAGCAACAGACGGTACTGACCCTAACACATTATTCGTACAATACGAAACTTCAGGCACAAATAATACTTCTACAAAATTTACAGCTGGTGAAACAATATCAGTTGCGACAACTTTATCAGGAACAGCTACAACAGTTACAGCAGTAGTTGATTCTTGTTCAACAGGTGCAGCTGCTTATGTTGCCGAGGGTGTTTATTACATTAACGGTTTTCATGTAGAAGTTGCCGAACAAACTTTAATCTTAGACAAATACACTAATACACCATCATACAGAGTTGGTCTATTAGTTACTGAATCATTTGTAACACCAAATGATGATGGTAGTCTAAATGATAATGCACAAGGAACATCAAATCAAAATGCTCCAGGTGCTCACAGATTTAAAATTGCATTAACACTTACAAAGAAAACACTTACAGCAGTAGATGACGCAAACTTTGTAGAGTTGTTAAGATTAAAAGCAGGTATCTTACAAAACCAAGTTAGAACAACTGAATACGCTGTATTAGAAGATACACTTGCTCGTAGAACATTTGATGAAAGTGGTGACTATGCAGTAAGAGATTTTGATTTAGACATTAGAGAACATTTAAATTCAGGTAATAACAGAGGTATTTACACTTCAGCTAATGGTGGTTTAGAAAGTAAACTTGCATTAGGATTAGGTGCTGGTAAAGCATATGTTAAAGGTTATGAAATTGAAACAATTGGTACTACATTTATTGATTTAAATAAGGCTAGAGATTTTGATACACAAAATAACTTTACTACTAAATTTGATGTAGGTAACTTTGTTAATGTTACAAATATATTTGGTGCGCCAGATGTAGGTTTTGTATCAGGTTCTACAGAAGCATTTAAAAGAATTAATCTTTATGATACTTTAACAGGTTCAAGAGGTACAGAGAACGCAGGTTCAGGTGCTAGTATAACTTCAATTGGTCGTGCTAAGTCAAAAGGTTTTCAATATGTAACTGGTTCTGCTTCATCATTTACATTTGCTAGTTCATCATTGACAAGTGCAATTTACAGACATTACATGTTTGATATTAACATGTTTACACATTTAAATGTTACTACAAATACAGCATTTACAACTGGAGAAACTATAACAGGTAGCACCTCAAATGCTACAGGTACGGTAGAAAGTTTAACAGCAGTTACTAGTGCCTCAATTTCAGCTGCTACTAAAGCTAATCCTGGTGTTGTAACAGCAAATGGTCACGGTCTAAAAGAAGGACAACAAGTCACTATTTCAGGTGTTGGTGGTATGACACAACTAAATGGTAATGTTTATACTGTTAGAAATCCAGCAACAAACACTTTTGAATTATATGACACTAACGGAACATCATCAATAGATAGTTCGGGATACGGTACATATACAAGTGGGGGTACAGTTACACATGGTGTTGTTGTTTTATCTAGTACAAACGGTGCATTTGTAACAGGCGAAACAATTACTGGTGGCACATCAAGTAACACAGCAATTATTCAAGCAGACGCAGTTGGTCTAAAAGGTGTTAGACAATATGATTTTTCTGCTACTAAACAAATTGGTATGGCAGGTACACCAGCATATACAGCTGATGTATCAAGAAGTGCAACATATGGTGAAAGTTTACAAATTACAGGTAACATTACAGTTGCAAGTAGTAATGCTTCTGTTACAGGTTTTGGTACTTTATTTAATACAGAATTAAAAATTGGAGATGAAATTACTATCTCTACAGACGCAGGTGGAACAGTAACTAGAATTGTAGAAGCTATTATATCAAACACTTCTTTGACATTAACAGCTGCTGTTGGTGGTTCAGATGTTTCTTCTAAATCTGTTGCAACTAGAAATAGAGGTAAGTTACAAGATTCAAATAAAAATGTATCTATATTTAAATTACCTAACGAAGCAGTTAAGACTTTAAAAACTACTACTAACTCAGGTATTACAGATACTAACTTTAAAGTAAGAAGACAATTTGTCAAACAGTTATCATCTGGTTCAGGTCAAATCTCAGCAGGTACAAATGAAACTTTTGCAAGTTTGGCTGAGGGAGATTATACTGTATCAATCAAAGCTATTGGTTCAGCTTCAGCTGGTGCTAACGGAAACATCCTTAGTTTAACAGGTAACAATGCTGATGGCAACCCTATATTCTCACTATCAGGTTCTCCAACAGGAAAAACACTTGACTTAGATTTTGGTACTGCTTATGCAGACGCAGAATTAAAAATTATTGCAACAGTAAATCGTTCAGTTGCAGGTTCAAAAACTAAAACATTAAACTCAGGTTCTACTTTAGCAGTTTCTACACAAGCTACAATAGAAAGTGGTGTTGTAGGATTAACAAAGGCTGATGTTAAGACAATTAACAGTATTTACATGGCACCTGATTTTAGTACAGCTGCTACAACAAGTCATACAGATATTACAAGTAGATTTCAATTAGATACAGGTCAAAGAGATAACTTCTATGACATTGGTAGAATTAAATTAAAAACTGGTGAATTAACACCAACAGGAAGATTACTTGTTAACTTTGATTTCTTCTCACACGGTTCAGGAGATTACTTTGATGTTGACTCATATTCAGGAGTTGTTAACTATGCAGATATTCCAGAATATAAATCAGATACAACAGGACAATCATTTCAATTAAGAGATTGTTTAGACTTTAGACCTAGAGTAGATGACGCAAGTACAATTAATTCAGGTGGTCAAGATAGAAGTTTTGATGGTACAGGAGCTTCAACAGTTGATGTTGTTAAATTTGGTGATGATGTAACTACAGACTTTGAGTTTTACTTATCAAGAATTGATAAAGTATTCTTAGATAAAGATGGTAAATTTAAAGTTGTTGAAGGTGCGTCTTCATTAGACCCACAACTTCCTAAAGCATTAGACGGTGCAATGCATTTATACACATTGTCACTAGCACCATTTACTTTATCTACCGAAGAAATTGAAATAGATATAGTTGATAATCGAAGATATACAATGAGAGATATTGGTAGATTAGAAAAAAGAATAGAGAACATTGAATACTATACTCAACTATCATTATTAGAAACACAAACACAAAATTTACAAATACAAGACGCAGATGGTTTTGATAGATTTAAAAATGGATTTATCGTAGATAACTTTACTGGTCATGGTATCGGTGATGTTGGTAACTTAGATTATAGAATTGCAATGGACATGGCTTCAGGTGAAGCAAGACCGATTTGTAAAACAAATTCAGTTCAGTTAATTGAAGCTGATGATGATGGTACAGCAGTTCTATCTACAGATAGAGCAGATAATAATTATGCAAAAACTGGTGATTTAATTACACTTCCTTATAGTGAAGAAACATTAATTGACCAACCTTTTGCAAGTAAATTTTTAAATGTTAATCCTTTCAATGTATTTACATGGGTTGGTACAGTAGAGTTAGACCCAGCAGGTGATGAATGGAAAGAAACAGAAAGAGTACCAGAATTAGTTGTTAACCAACAAGGTATGTTTGACACTATGGCTGCTAACTTAGGTAATCCTAACTTAGCTGAAATACAATTAGGTACAGTATGGAATGAATGGCAAGACAATTGGGTAGGTGCTCCTGTAGAAGTAGGTACTAGAAATATCGGTGGTCAAAGAAGAGAACAAACTTTTGCTAGAGGTGTTCCAAGAAGAGTATTACAAACACAAGAAATTACAACAGCACAACAAACTAACCAAACAAGAACAGGTGTTAGAAGTGTATTTGTACCACAGGTTGTTAGACGGTCAATGGGTGACAGAATTCTTAATGTTGCGTTTATACCTTTTATTAGAAGTAGAACAGTAAACTTTACAGGTACAAGATTTAAACCAAACACAAGAGTTTATCCATTCTTTGAAAATATTGATATATCAACTTATGTTACACCTACAGGTGGCTCATTAGGTGGTAATTTAGTATCGGACGCCAACGGTGCATTATCAGGTTCGTTTGCAATACCTGACCCCTCAGTTGACGCAAATCCAAGATGGCGTACAGGTACAAGAGTATTCAGATTAACAAGTTCATCAACTAATGATTTAAATTCAGATGTAGAAACTGCTGGTGAAGGAGATTATTCTGCTAGAGGTACTTTAGACACAGTTAGAGAAACAATAGTTTCAACAAGAGAACCTAGACTTGTAAGAGAAAATACAACAGAAAATAGAACAATAGCAAGAACATCAACTAGAAGAACAGACAGACAAGTCGGTTGGTGGGACCCTCTTGCTCAAACATTCTTAATTGATGATGAAGGTGGTGTATTTGTTACTTCACTTGATTTATACTTTCAATCAAAACCAGACACAGGAGATTCACAAGTTCCTGTAACACTTCAAATTAGAGAAGTTAAAAATGGTTATCCATCTACAAACATTTTACCTTTCTCAGAGGTATCAATAAATCCAACAGCTGTGACAACAAGTACAGACGCTAGCGTTGCTACAACATTTACATTCCCTAGTCCTGTATTCATACAAGAAAATACAGAGTATGCATTTGTACTGTTAGCTAACTCTACAGAGTACAATGTATATGTGTCAAGAGTTGGACAAACAAATTTAGGTTCAGATAGAACAATCTCTCAACAACCATATGCTGGCGTATTATTTAAATCTCAAAACGGTTCAACATGGACTGCTGAACAAAATGAAGATGTTAAATTTAAAATGAAGAGAGCTGAATTCTCAAATGTAACAGGTAATGTAACATTAGTAAACGATACTGTACCTAGTAAAACATTAAAATCTAATCCATTAAGAACAACAAGTGGTTCAGATGTAATTAGAGTATTTCATAATAGTCATGGTATGCATGGCACATCAAACAATGTGACCATATCAGGATTAGGTGCAAGTACAACTTATAACGGAATCACAGGTTCATCTATCAACGGAACATACACAAGTATTTCAAATGTCACATTAGATAGTTACGATATTCAAATTGCAGATAGTTCAACTGCTACATCATCTGGAGATATGGGTGGTAGCACAGTAGTTGCAACACAAAACAGATTATATGATGTTGCTATGTTAAACATTCAAACAATGACCGTACCTGATACAAATATTAGTTATTCAATTAGACCAACAAGTGGTAAATCAATTCACGGTGCTGAAACAGAGTTTTCACTAGCAGCTACATCTAGTGCAGTTAATGTAGTAGCTAATGACAATATTTACTTTGAAGCTCCAAATATGGTTGCAAGTGATATTAACCAAACTAACGAAATGTCTGGCAGTAAATCACTATTTGTAAATTGTACTTTAACAACTTCAAATACAAAAGTTTCTCCTGTAATTGATACACAGAGAATTAGTATGATTGCAATTCAAAACAGATTAAATAGTCCTACAAGTAGTAACACACCAAACTTTAAAGATGATGAACAATCAAGTGGTTCTTCATCAGCGGCTATCTACTGTACAAGACCAATTGTACTAGATAATCCATCTACATCAATAGAAGTAAGACTTACTTCAAATGTAAGAGCTTCTGCTGAAGTTGAGGTTTATTTCAGAGGCACATCTGCTGAAGAAGTTAGAGATATAAAAGATTTAAGTTGGACACCTTTCAATGGTAATGGTAGTGAAGATATTACAGTAGCTCCAGCAGAATCAAATAATCAGTTTAAAGAATACAAATATAGTGCAAGTGCTATATCAGATTTCACAGCATTTCAAATTAAGATTGTTATGAAAGGTACTAACTCAGCACATGCGCCTAGAGTAAAAGATTTAAGAGGAATAGCGTTGGCGGTATAATATGAGTGCTAGATTAAAAGTTGAAGGACATACACATTTAGTAAGAGAAGTTTCTTCTAGTGGTATTGTTAACACAAATACTAGTGAATATGAAATTTATATGAAAAGAATTAAATCAAGAGAACAACACGGTGACCAAATTAGAACAGCGGTAAAAGATATAAATAATTTAAAGACCGAGTTAAGAGAAATAAAAGGTTTACTAAAAGAGATAATCAATGGCAGTTAAAAACATAGCAGTAACAGATACGCTAGAAACATTTAGAACCACATTTAACGATTTGGCTCTTAATGACTTTGGTGATATTGCAACATTAAGTGGCGCTATTAGTGCAACTGATTTAGTTGGTGCTATGAATGAAACTATTAGTATTGCCACATCATCAGCCGGTTTTACAATTGAAGATAGTTCATCTACTCAACAAATTGTTGGTGGTGGTGATACACTAACGGTTTTAGGCACTACAAATGAAATTGAGGCAGTTGTAAGTGCAACAGATACCTTAACTATTGGTTTACCAAATGCAGTTTCTATTACTACCTCTGTTACAGCACCAACTGTATCAACAGGTAATATGTCATTAACAAATGGTTCTATTACAGATTCAAGTGGTCAAATATCTTTTGGTAATGAAAACTTAGTTACAACAGGTACAATTAATGGC
>Ga0228615_1001121_pt1 | contig 13882 bp, 27 predicted proteins | sample 16DmetaG_FD_190530 | JGI IMG/M metagenome (GOLD analysis project Ga0228615, IMG submission 190530) | Seawater microbial communities from Monterey Bay, California, United States - 16D | ecosystem: Environmental > Aquatic > Marine > Coastal | place: USA: California | collected 2016-10-17
TAAAGGCATGTATTACTTCGTTTATATTGCCGAGTGCACGGTCAATTTCGAAAGATTGCTCAGGTGAAATATCACCGTGTTCGAGATCGAAGTTACTACATATTCCCATCCAATCGATGTTTACATATTCTTCAGTTAAATTCTTCATAGTTATAGTTTTTAGTTAATCTTCTTGTTCATCGAATTCCGCCCACTCTAGGCAATCTCCACATAATTCTTCGCTTAAATAGCTGGCTTCAGCGCCACAACAGTTACTCCACATATTATTTAGTTTTTTCGGTTAAATCTTTAATTAACATTTCATTAGTTTCGCCATCTTCTAAAGTACATTCGAACTTGACGAAGTCACTCAATTGTCGTATATATTCGCCTTCGAGGCCGGGTTTAGAGTTTAATTTTTTAAAGTACTCTATTGTATCGGGATTCCAGTAAAATTGCATAATTTATAGTTTTTATTAGTTACATTTATATTATCTAACGGTGTTCGTAATTAGTCTGCAACCGTGACAACCATTACCGTAGCCACTTGCAAACACTTAATACCACTTATTCTTTAAAATAATCCCATATTTACTGTAGCTTTCACTCCAAAACATGTAATTATATTAATTTAATTAAATACTAGTTCTTTAAGTGTACTTTTATTACCATGAGTAAATTAGTACTCTAGTCTAATAGTTAGTCTTTGACTACACTACTCTAGTATTTGTTAACTAAAGCTTAGTTATTTACTAAGTTAGCTCAGTGAGATCCATTTCTTCTACATCGACTCTTAAAACTGACTCAATCGGTACTCTCGGTTGTAAAACCCAATTAACTCGGACATCGTAAATTTCTTTCTCCACTGAGTAGTCTGCTCAATATAGGTGTCTTCACCGATCTTTTCTACATTACCGTCTTCCATCCAATCTTTAAATTCTTTTTCCATAGTGTGTTATTTTGTATTCACATATATTATCTATAGGTGAGCGTAATTCGTCTGCAAAAAGCCCACTTTTTTTACTGCGTTTTCCTTGCTATACGCGTTGCTATACACCGCTTGCACCGGCCGCTGAGGACGGAACATACCTATGCTATACACACGTTGCGGTGTGTTTGGTTAGTTAAACTTGCTAGATAGATCTAGTATTTCGTCCCTGTCAAAGCTAGACATTCCTTCAGTTGTTTTAGCGTACATTCTTAATACGTGGCGTACAAATAACGCGTCAGTTTCAGTTAATTCAATTGTCATAGTATTTAGTTTTAGTTACATTATTATTATCTATTGGTATTCGTAGTTGATCTGCATTAGGCCGAAGCCTAAGCCTACTTTTCAGTAGACTTTAGTTCTTCGATCGTAGCCAAGTGACGTACATTCGTTGGCAAGTTAGTACTTTGTGACCAGTACTTTCGCTTAAGCCAGCAAGCTTGAAACTGTAATTTCGGTAGCATTGCATTAAGTACCTCATCATGATTGTAAGTAACTTTTTGATTTTTGTTATTTACAAAGGTTATGATTTGATTTCGGTTCATCCAGCTTTCACGGACTACGAAGTTCTTTCGTTCGATCGGTGGGAAGATTTTAGCTTTATCTTCGTTTGACATTGATTTCAGTGCGTTTTGTAAAATTTCGTTTGAATTTTGCATTTGATTTAGTATTTAGTTATTAATTATTATTATTAGTATTCAATTATATTATCTATTTGTATTCGTAGTTTGTCTGCAATTTCTTAATTTCTCATTGCATATCCGGCACCACCACCGAGTTCTTCTAATGTTTGATAGATTCTTTTTAAAACTTTTTTAATTTTTTGCATTTTGATATTATTTAGTTATTATTAGTATTCAAGTATATTATCTTATAGTAGACGTGGTTAGTCTGCAGTTAGTCCAGGCATTGTGTTATTATTGATTGCATGGTTTTTAATATTTCATTTTGTTCTTTTTGTGTTAGATTGCAATTATCTAGATAGAAGTGAAAAGCATTTTCAATATTGTTAAAATCTTTTTTGTTTATTAGAATTGATTTTTGCATTTTGATATTTATTTTAGTTATTATTATTAATTTCTTTATTCACATATATTATCTAAAACACAACGTAATTCGTCTGCAACTTCCCCATTTGCTATACGCGTTGCTATACACGCCTCCGGCGTTGCCGCTGTGACCCACAGCTACGTTAGCTGCTAGTTTCCTTATAGGGATCGGGGTCAGGCATTGTCGCCGCGAGGTCGTGATCTTAGCTTAGCTTCTCAGGGCCTGGCCAGCTGCTGAGCCCCAGCTTTCGAGCAGGTCTGAGACCTTGTTGCTGGTTTCCGTGATCTTGTCAATGGTTGTTTCGATTTTGCTTAAGGTTTCTTGATTCATAGTTATAGTATTTAGATTAGTAAAAGTCATAGTATATATCCCACACTTCGGATCGTTGTTCGGATGTTAGCTTGGAGTAACATTTCTCGAATATGTTCATGCTTATTTTATACAGTGTGTATGATTGATTTGCCATAGTTTATTTGGTTTTAGATTAGTATATGTTTGGGTCTAGCTTAGCTCCCATCAGATAGTTGGACATCATCAGTTTGTCTATCTTGTGGCCTGGGATAGGCTGTATCCCTTTCTTGTAGTCGGCTTCGCTTCGGTTCTTCTGGTAGAACTTTATCAGTTCATTGATTGTGTTGTGATCTTGTAGTGTCATATTAATTATATTTTAGATATTGTGAGTCAAGTATTTTTGTGATCGGATCGTAGTCGATTGGATAGATCAGTAGTCCGCCATCTATTATGTGTACTGGCATCTTGGTCTTACCTGAGTTCATTATTAATTCAATTGTTTTAAAGTTTCTGTTAAATTTTAATCTAATCATTGTTATTATATTTATTATTAATTACTTACTTACATTTATATTATCTTAGAGTAGACGTGGTTTGTCTGTAAAATTCTCTCCTTGGTATCAAGGACATGTTGAGGTTAATTTCTCATGGCATGCCCGGCTCCGCGCCCAAGGTCCTCAAGGATTTCCTTAAAGGTTTGTGTGTTGTTGTTTGTTCTTAAGAACGTTGCTACTAATGCTACTGGAATTGCGATTGCGATTAAAATCATATTTATTTTATTTATTAATTATTATTATTATTATTATCTTACACCTATATTATCTAAATCACTACGTAAACCGTCTGCAAAATGCTATACGCGTTGCTATACACGCGCTGCGTGCAACCGCATCCGCTAGGCCAAGCACTAGACCTAATGCCTAGATAGAAAGGCTAAACCCTGACCGTAAACGCGCAACTAAAGGCAAACCCTAAACCATAAACCCAAAAAATCAAAGGGGGGTGGGCAAAATGAAATCGATTTTCGTAATGAAAAATGTTTTTAAAATTAATATATAGCCCTATACCTATAATTATGCAATAAAGTTTTTTTTCGGCCCGTAGCTTTTTGATAATTCGTGTAATAATATATATTATAGTACTAAAATGCAAATAAATGGCCTCAAAACAAAAATTATCGCCTGCGGCGAAGAAGCGTAAAGCTGCTAGAGACCTAGCTTTTGCTAAAACACCGGCTCGTAGAGCTAAAAAAGCCCATGCGCAGCGTGAAAGGCGCAAGGCAAAGAGGAAAGGGATCAATGTTAAAGGTAAAGATTGGGATCACAAGGACGGTAGATGGGAAACCATAGCCAGAAACCGTGCAAATGACGGAAAAGGTACTAAGAAAGAAAGCAAAAAGAGGTACAAGGTACCAAAACGCAAATATAAAAAGAAAAAATAAGAATTATGGCTAGAATAACAAGTTATCCGGTACTATCAACGGTATCTTCAGGGGATTGGATACCTATTACAGATACATCGGTAACCGGTAATCCATTAAAGAATGTAACTGTAGCAGATCTGCAAAGTTTCATTATCGCAGGTTCAACATTGCAAACAGTTGTAACTGCGGGCAACACGTATCAAGGATCTTCGGGCCCATTATGGACATGGAGTAACGGGGGTCTTATAGCTGCGTCGGCTACTTTAAGTACAACCCTATCAGAAAGAAGCTTTAGGGTTACAAACCTTAGCAATTCTTCTTACACAGAAATAATTCCTGCTCAAATAACAATAGCATCAACTAGCGGCAACAAAACAGAAATAGCGGCCAACGCGTCTTTAGCAAGCAATGTTTCTTTGCAATTTCCTCTTGCCTCTGGTACACTAGCTCTTGTTACAGATATACCTGCATCTCCGTGGGTTCCAGTAACAGGCGGCATAAACTACCCCACTAACAGAGTAGGTATAAATACTGCGCTACCACTAGAAGCGCTAGACGTTACAGGTAACGCTATGATTTCTGGAAAAATAGAAGCCCCAAATTTTTACGGGCAACTAAATGGGACTATATCTAGCAGTACGACAGGAACCACACAAGCAAGCACTGACGATAGTACAAAAATAGCCACAACAGCGTTTGTGACTAATGCAGTCGGTGCGATACCCTCTGGATTAACATTCCAAGGGAATTGGAATGCCGCTACAAATACACCTAACATTGGAGCATCTACCCCAAACAACGGAGACTTTTATATAGTATCGGTTGCGGGTACAACTAACTTAGGTGGCATTACGGATTGGGAAGTTGGTGATTGGGCCATAGCTGTTGTTTCAGGTGGAGTAACAACTTGGCAGAAAATCGATAACTCCTCTGTATTAACAGGTACCGGTACAGGTACTAAGATAGCTAAATGGGATGGAGTAGGAACCAGTGTTACTTTAACAGACAGTGCTATTGAAGAGCTAACAGGGGTAGCAAATTCTAACATTGGAATAAACACTGTTCCAGACCCGAAGGCTTCAATTTATAATGGATATGCCACAGGAGACGTAGATGAAACAATTGGTATCAAAAACAAAGCGGCTAATGCTAACACAGACGCAGCTATTAACGCAGATGTTTTTGGAATTACTTCAGACGCTACCAGTGGTCAAACAGTAGGCTTTGCGGGTGATGTTCAAGCCATAAAACTAAACGCACGCCATGAGGGAGCCTCTAGTGTTGCATTTGTGGTAGGATCCAATGCTAAGGCGGAAATAACTAACGGAGGAAGTGCCACTGCAAATGTGTATGGTGAATTCTCAACAGCTACTGCTACTGGAGCTAACACCTCTAATAACAAATACCATATAGGTTCTTTTGTTAGTTCTGTAATAGATAACCCTAATCATACAGCAGCAAATTTCATAGGTTCGTATATTAATGCCTCACCAACAAATGGTACCGCGGGAGACATGATAGTCTTGCAGGTAAACAATGCAGGTACACCTGGACCCAACACCTTCGATTTAACAGGAGATTTAACTTATTTAAAAATTACGCCTGGAGTAATGGCTACACCAGGAGGAACGGCAAGGGCAATACATTCAGAGGTAACTTTACCGTCTTTATTATTAGGTTCTTTAGAATCCACTGGGTTTATAAAAACAGGTGGTACGGCTTTTGAATTCTTAATGGCTGACGGAACTGTTACAACGGGAGCATTTACCGGGAATATTCCTGACGGGCAAATTACATTTGGTAATGCATCGAATAACGGAATAACTTCTAGTTCAAGCTTTTCGTTTAATGACACTAGCAAGCAATTGTTTGTTGGAGGAACTTCTGCTTTTGGCTCAGCTAAAATTACAGAAGAACAAGTACAAATACAATTTGACGCTACGTTATCCGCAGCTCTTGCTTTAAGAAACAGTATACCGGAAGTAAGATTTACCAAAGGCAATATAAATACTTACTTACAAGTAGCAACAACCCCTACACAACAAAACTTTATATCTTTACCAGATAAATCTGGAACGATTGCACTGTTAGACGATGTAGTTGGATCAGTTACAGGAACAGGTACTGTAGGATATATACCTCTTTGGGGAAGCACTACCGCATTAACAAATAGTGCAGTATTTCAAGATGGAACCAGTGTGGGTATTGGAACAATAACACCGGGAGCTCAACTTGAAACTACAGAAAACATACTTGTGAAAGGTATGACTGTGGGCGTTGGAGCATACACTCCGCCACCGCAAATAACAGGTGGTGCTACCGTAATAGGTGTTGACGCTTTACCTACAACAACAGGAGGCGTTAGAAGTACCGCTATAGGGCATTCTGCTTTAAAAAGTATAACTTCGGGAAGCATGAATACAGCTATAGGGAGTCAGGCTATGGAGTTTTCCACAGTGGTTACAAATGCTACTGCGGTAGGAGCGCTTGCTTTGCAAGACGGTATTGGCACATACGGTAGTGTGGCCGTAGGTTCAGAGGCTTTAAGATTCAGTACCCTAAGTACTGGCACAGTAGCTGTAGGATCAAAAGCTGGTCGCTCAGACTCTACTAATGCTAACGTAACAAGAGCAGATCAATCTGTTTTTATTGGAACCGATACTAAGCCTTTAGGAATAAACCAAACCCATCAAATAGTAATAGGGAGCGGAGCAGTTGGATTAGGTTCTAATACAGTTGTTTTAGGTAGTAGTGGTAATACAACCAAAACAAGGTTATATGGAAACGTGGGTATTGGAACAGATACACCGGCTTCTAACTTAGAGGTAGCAAATGGTGATGTTGAAGTTTCGCAAATAGCAAGTGGTATAATATTAAAATCGCCTGACGGAACGAGATACAGAGTAACTGTAGCAAATGGCGGAACACTAACTGTTGCCGCAGTATAATTAAAAGATCACGCGTAGTTTTTCTAAATTACGCGTGATTATATAATAAAATCTAATTTAATGAATCAAATAGTAAAAAAGTTTAGCTTTGGAGACAAAGGTAGAGACAAAGTATTTAAGGGTGTTGAAACCCTAACAGAAGCTGTAGCCTCAACACTAGGCGGTGGCGGAGAGTGTGTTATTTTTGAAGATGCGCAAGGTATACCTGTAATAACTAAAGATGGAGTGACGGTAGCGGAGCTATCAGTGTTGTTGGACCCTGTAGAAAATATGGGAGCTTCTTTAGTAAAACAAGCGGCTAGAAGAACAGTTGCTGAGGCAGGAGACGGTACAACGACATCTACAGTATTAGCACATGCAATATTAAAGGAATTCGACAAGTCGAAAGATAAGTTTACTAGCAGACAAAAACGTGATGCTATTAATAACGTGGTAGATAAAGCGCTTGCATATTTAGATAAAAATGCAAAGCCAGTCAACGGCAGTATGATTGATGAGGTTGCTACAATATCTACCAATAACGACGAGGAGCTAGGAGAGCTGATAGCTGATGCTTACAGAGCAGTTGATCTGACAGGCGTAGTTATGATGGAGACATCCAATGACGGAGAAACTAGTATAGACATAGTAGAAGGAGTACAATACGAGAAAGGATTTACAAATAATCATTTTGTAACTAATCCCGCCGCAAAAACCGCGGAACTTGGCAATCCTAAAATACTGCTAGTGGATTCGGCAATTGATACTATCAGGCAAATACAAACGGTATTAGAGCACGTAATTAAAAACAATATATCATTACTTATAATAGGCGACGTCGATCCTAAAGTAATAGCCGCCTTGGCTATGAATAAAAACAAAGGATCTATAAAGGTAAACGTAATTCCTGCGCCGACACACGGGGTAAATAGAAAGGAAGTATTTGATGATTTAGCTTTATTAACAGGGGCTTCTGTCATAAGCGAAAACTTAGGGGATGATTTAGATATGATTGATTTGTCATGCTTAGGAACATGCATCAAAGCCGTATCAACATTTAGGGATACAGTGTTACAAATAAGTGAGGAACAATCAGAGGAAGTGCAGGCTTTAATAGCTAATATAAAAAAGGAACTGCTAACAGAATCACTTCCTGGAAAAATAATTAAGCTTGAAAAAAGATTAGCTATGTTAGCGGCTAAGCTGGCAGTAGTAAAAGTAGGGGGTAACTCTGATGTTGAATTAAATGAAAAGAAAGATAGAGTGGAGGATGCAATATGCGCTACTAAAGCAGCTATCAAAGAAGGTGTGGTTGCGGGCGGAGGCATCGCGTTAATCAACGCAGCCAACAGCATTAAAGCAAAAAATTCGGCAGAAAAGTTAGTTTTAGAAGCGCTATCCTACCCTCACAATACAATAATGAAAAACGCGGGGCTCGATCTACAAAACATCGACAAGAAGAATTGGGGTGTTAACGTAGAGACCGGCAAAATGGTTAATATGTTTAAAGCAGGTATCATAGATCCTGTATTGGTTACAAAATCAGCTTTAAAGAATGCTGCATCAGTTGCTTCGACTATATTGTCAACTAACTGTGTTATGTCTAACGAAAGAGGATAATATGAAAGCAATAGGTAGAAACATAATAATAGAAAAATTAAAAGAAGGTATAACCGAAACTGAAGGCGGGTTGCTTTTAGCTGAAAGCCATAGGGAAGATATAAGGTATGTTCAGGCTACAGTTGTATCTACAGGCAGCGAATGTGATGGCATAAACAAAGATGATGTTATATATTACGATAGGCACGCGGGACACAAAATAGAACTTGATAGGAAAACGTTTCATGTTATAAAAAGCAATGATGTAGTATTCGTTTTATGAGAAAACTAACCGGTGGTGATATAAAAGATTTAGGTTTATTAAAGCATTATAGAATTATAAGAAAATGGGCCTGCAAAACAAATGGTATTACCGATGCAGATTTGGAGCTACTTATATATTTTGATTGTTTAGGTCAATTTAGAAAGCGTGATTTTGAAGACGGCAGTCTTACATACTCTTGGGATAATAGAAGATGGAACAAGTTGCTTAAAGAAGGCTGGATAGTTAAATGGAGGGGTTACAACGGGGCAGACAAGACTTACAGTATATACAAAATAAGTTTTAGGTGCAAATGCTTAATACAGCAGATGTATCGTATAATGTTAGGAGAAGAGGATATACCTACTTCAACTAGGCGCAACCCAATTATGAAAAAAGCATCCTACGGCGACAAAGTATATTCTGCCGCGTTTGATAAAGTTAACAAAGATAAAACAAGATACTTATGAAAAATTTATTTCAAGATACACCGCCGCCAATGCCGGCTTAACAACTACAAAACAATATATTTATGATGAACATGGCACAAATAGCAGCATCTCCTTTTGCGGAGGATAAAGTCAACACAGGTATAAATCCTATGTTTAACCCTGCAGGCGCATTAGCTGCTGCAACCTTACAAAATCCAGTAGCTAGAGCCGCGAAATCGGACATGCAATACAACAATGCAATTACCCCCTTGCAACAAGATAAGATAGTCGGGGTAACAGGAAACAACGTAAGCAAAGCGCTATCGGTAGACCCTAACGCTCTAAATCGTATAATATAACAACAAAACAATTATGGATCACAACAACAAAATACACCACAATAACGGAGCAAGTACACCAATTCAAGGTGAATCAGCTTTATGGGATGGACCCTTAGACCAAAGAGGTAGGCCCCACTCACCAGGCAGTTCAAGAGGACCAAAAGGGATGCAGGTATTAAAATACCCAGTGCCTTACGAATATAAACCTATAACAGAGTGTGCTAAAAGAGGTCGCTACCATGAGGATTACCTCTAATTTTAAAAAATCGGAATTTGATTGTAACTGTGGCTGCGAGATGCCTGACGAGGTTTTTTTTAACATAGAAAAACTAGCTAACCAGTTACAGTATCTTCGAGACTTTATAGAATTACCAGTAGGTATAACTAACGCATATCGATGCCGAAGCCACAACAAAGCAGTGGGCGGGGTTTCTAACAGCCAACATATACTAGGTAAGGCAGCAGATTTGCAGGTTAAAGGTATATCTACTGATGAACTGTACAAAGTTATAGATACATTAGCTGAGTATAATCATGTAATGCAAGGCGGGCTAGGCTTGTATGATACATTCGTACACTACGATATACGCGGAAAAGAAACAAGATGGAATAATAAAACAAAATAGTTATGGCGGAAAAAAAGAAAAAACCTGCTCCTAAGAAAAGGGGTAAAGCACCATCTCGAAAAAAATCAAAAGGTAATTACGCTAAAGTAAAAAAAGGCAAAGGCACAGGTAAAAAAGCCGGTGGCGGAATGACCGCTAAAGGTGTTGCAAAGTATCGCAAAGATAATCCCGGCAGTAAGTTAAAAACCGCTGTAACTACACCTCCTTCAAAATTAAAGAAAGGTAGTAAAGCTGCTAAAAGACGTAAATCATTTTGTGCAAGATCCAAGGGCTGGAAGTCGGAAAGAGGATTGGCTGCAAGAAGAAAATGGAATTGCTAATATGAAAAGAAATAAACCAAATTGTGGGTGTCTTAGTAAATACATGAAAACACCCCAAATAGGAGTTAAAGCATCTAAAGGTAGAAACGGGTGGGATGCAAAACCGGTTTTTAGAATAACTAATCCAGGTAGACGATGAAAAAAACTAAATCAAAAAAAGATGCTTGCTACTATAAAGTAAAAGGATCCTACAAAGTATTTCCATCAGCTTATGCGAGTGGTGCAATAGCCAAATGCCGTAAGAATAAAGGCAAGAAGTAATGGCTGTTCGTAAAACCGCTAAAGGCGCGTCTTTAAAAAGATGGTTCAAGGAAAAGTGGACAGATGAAAAAGGTAATGCTTGCGGATCTACAAAAAACAAGAAGACCAAAAAGTGTAGGCCATCAAAAAGAGTAAGCTCTAAAACACCTAAAACGTGGAAAGAAATGTCGCCGGCTGAAAAAAAGAAAGCAGTTGCGGAAAAGAAAAGAACAGGAATGGGGAAAAGAACCTCATCATTAAAGCGTAAAACCAAAAAAAAATAATATTATGCCAGCAGGAAAAGGAACATACGGAAACAAAGTAGGGAGACCTGCTAAAAAAAAGAAAAAAACAACAAATAAAAAACTAACAAATAAAAAATAATATTATGCCAGACGGGATATTTAAAAAAGCAGGAGAAACAATAGGGGCTTTATTAGGCCCAGTAGGAAGCTCGGTAGGCGGTGCAGTAGCGACGGCTCTAGGGGTTAAAAATAAAATGCTGCCCTCTGTACAGTTGCATGAAGCTACACACAAAAAATTGCAACCAATGAGTATGAAAAAGACTCTTGTTGAAAAACAGCCTGCTAAAAAAATGAGCATGTCAAAGTCTCTTACTAAAAAGGAACCCGTACCGGTCTTCAAAAAAGCAACAACAATGCCAGAAGAAGAGGTGACATACAGAAACTAATGAGCAAAATAATTTCATGGTTAACAGGAGGGCTTATTAAAGAAGTAGGTAGCGTTATTGATAGCTTAACTACCACTAAAGAAGAAAAGCTTGAGATTAAAAAACAATTACAAGTTATTCTTGAAAAAGCAGAGGCTAATGCCCAAGTAGAGGTGACGGCTAGGTGGAAGTCAGACATGAGCTCTGATAGCTTTCTTTCAAAAAATATTCGGCCTATGGTATTAATATACCTAACGTTTATATTTTCTGTATTAGCATTTGCTGACGGAAATATAGGTGAATTTAAAATAGCTGAAGCCTACATACCTATTTTTCAAACGCTACTTGTTACCGTTTACGGAGCGTACTTTGTAGGTAGATCTTGGGAGAAAGGTAGAAAAATAATGAATAATAATAACAAATAGAGTAGCTTTACGTTATTACGCGTAATTATATAATTAATAAAAACAAAAATTATGGCATTTAAAATGACACCAGGGATTAAAGGTAATCCCGCAATGAATAGGATAAGAAATCTTGGCGTTTGTGGAGGGCCAGGTCAACCACCGTGTGAGCCTAGGTTTCAAAAGGAGGTAGAAGAAAAGCGAACGAGGGTTAAGGATAGAACTCTTTCATCTAGAAGAAAATCTATTAAACCGAAAAAAGGCGTTCCTGTTATAGAAGCTCCTGCTAAACCGGTACCAAAACCAGTGAAGCTTCAAATTAACTTACCTAAAGGATACGAGTTTGAAGATAAAAAGCAAGAGGCTAATTTCTATAGCATGATTGAAGAGGCTATTGCGAATGGCAAGTATGAGACTCAGGAACAATTAGATAAGGCTATAACGCAGCAACTTAAAGCAGGCCCATCAAAACCGGTCGAGGGACCTATTATAGTCAACCCTAAAGAGCCAGTTGCAGAGGCGCCTATTAAAGGAGGAGGAGAGTCTGAAGCAGCGCCTATCAAAGGCATTGTCAAAAAATAAAAATCAACAATTAACAATTAAATTAAATCAAAATGAGTAAAGTAAAAAAGATGGAGGTAACTCCAAAGGCAATCACTAAAGACGAGTTAAATAAAGTAACAGAGCTGCAAACAGAGCTGCAATCTTATTTAGCTAATATTGGTGTATTAGAAGTGCAAAAAGCTAAGGCTATCTACCAGGTTAATATGCTTGAAAAAGATATGGACCAGGTTAAAAAAGATATTGAGGCTACTTATGGCGCTATTAATATTAACCTTACTGACGGAACTTACGAAGAAATAAAGGCGTAAGTTATGGAAAATGTTATAAGAAAAATTAGTATCGGGGCTGACTATAAAAACGAAGCAATGCATTACTCTGTTAAACAGACAGTTTACGGCGGTCACGAAATTTCTCACATAATATTTGAAGAGTCTGATAATTCTTATAATATATTTATAAAAAAGCAAGACGAGGTAATGCCATGGAAGAAGTTTAATTCTAACATGGCAATATCCGTTGAGTATGACTTAGAATATTAATGCGAAGTATATATGATTTTATCGTAAAGCCAGTCGGTAAAAGATATGATAATGAAGTAAAGGTTAGTGAGCACACCTTGGTAACAAATAGCTCTATAGAAAGTTTTAAGCATGTTAATAATGTTGCTGAAGTAATTGAAACACCTGCAGCGTTTGCAACCTCTATAAAAAAAGGGGATTTAATTGTAATCCATCACAATGTATTTAGAGTGTTTTATGACATGAAAGGAATTAAAAAGAACAGCCGATCATTTTTGAAAGATGGTTTGTTTTTTTGCGGTATTGACCAAATATATTTATACAAGAAAAGTAATACTTGGAAATCATTTGGGGATAGATGCTTTGTTGCTCCCGTCAAAAATAAAGACATTTTAAGCAATGAAAAAACGGCTGATCTTATTGGTATACTAAAAATAGGTAATAGCTCCTTAGAGAGCTCTGGAATTAATCAAGGAGACATAATAGGGTTTACGCCGGGTAGCGAATGGGAATTTGTTATAGATGATCAGATTATGTATTGTATGAAATCAAATGATATTGTTATAAAGTATGAACTCGATAGAAACGAAGAGGAGTATAATAGCCGCTGGGCGCAAAGCAATTAAAGAATTAGTAAAGGTAGCAGAGGAAAAGATCGTTGACTCAGAGGAAGATATATCAGCTGACAGACTTAAAAATGCTGCCGCTACTAAAAAGCTTTGTATATTAGATGCTTTTGAAATATTAAATAGAATACAGGAAGAAGAAAGCATGATTGCAGAAGCAACTAAAACTTCAGATAAACCTGCATTCAAAGGTTTTGCGGAAGGGAGATCTAAGTAATGGCTTACGAACAAGAATTATATAGTATAGTCAAAGACTATATTAGGCCTCAAGCGATTAAGAAAAAAAATCGTTACGCAAAATGGGAATACGGTTATGACAAAGAACACGATGTTGTTGTTATAAGTAAAACCGGTAAAATAGGAGATATATATTTAATAGAGGGGGTGCATATCGCATTGCCACTATTGCAAGATAAGCCTGCTAAAGGTATAAACAAATGGAAAGCGGCGGAGTATCCAAACGAATTAAGTAAAATAAAAAGCGAGGCGGATTGGGTAAAATACCCAAATGCTTTCAAAGAAAAATGGCATGGGTATATTGACGAAGAGTTTAACAGACGCGAAGAAGGTTTTTGGTTTTATAACAAGGATAAGCCTACTTACATTACTGGTACTCACTACAT
>Ga0228615_1001122_pt1 | contig 13869 bp, 15 predicted proteins | sample 16DmetaG_FD_190530 | JGI IMG/M metagenome (GOLD analysis project Ga0228615, IMG submission 190530) | Seawater microbial communities from Monterey Bay, California, United States - 16D | ecosystem: Environmental > Aquatic > Marine > Coastal | place: USA: California | collected 2016-10-17
CTTCGAATTTTACACAGAACAGACGGGTTTGTATGGAGATGAAAAAGATCCTGTGTTCGCACTAAAAGGTGATTTCCACAATGTTCCTATTGTTAGTTTTTGCAAAGAAACAGCAACATTCCCTCTGTCAACATTTGACACTGAAAATAACGACACGATAAACACCTACTTTTCCTACGCCGGGTATCAAGATAAATAATACTATATTAAGGCACAAGACCACAAACACATAAAGGCACATCTAGGCAATGGAACAGGCTCAACTACAGGCTCTATTAACGGAGGTACGAATCCTCAAAAGAGATTTACAAAGATATATGAGTACAACAGAATTAGAAAAACAGAACCTAGAAGCACACGTGGACCTTTGTTCAGAGAGATACAAAGGATTACACGACAGATTAAGTGCGATTGAAATTAGGCTGGCCAAGATGAATGAAGATCAACAAGTCAGTCACAAGAGCAGTCAGAAAACAATCATAGCAACAGCAGGCACAGTGGTCGCAGGTTTACTATCAACAGTGGTAGTGATCCTGATGAAAATGCCTGGCTAACGCAAACAAAATTACCAAATATAATATATACAACATATGTTCATACAGATAGCACCTCGGGTCAAAGTTTATGTCTCTGAGGACGATGTACAATTTATTCACGCACATTCACAAGAGTCATTCAGGGCAAGCCAATTACCAGCCGAAGATGTTGACAGGGCTAAGAAGTTAGCCGACAAGGCAATATTCGTTAGAAAAAAACTTGACACCGACATGCAATATGCTTTAAATAGACGTATAAGATTTGTGAACAATGCCAAAAAAAAGTAAACATAAACCATTCAGTGAGCTGGTACGACAGATAGAGGCGTATGGACTCAAGGACAAACTTGCGGACCTAGTACACAAAGAAGAAGCAAGAAGACCGTTTCGACATTTACCTAAGCAGTTCTCCAAAGGTATCCTCATAGGCAACATAGCCATTGTACCCAAGAAGTGGACTGGCACTAGATACGTGTACGTGATAGCGGACATGATGGAGGCAAAAATACTGCATGAAGATATTAACCTAAAACAAACTGCCATATTGGTAGCACATCATCTAGCAGACGGTGAAAATATTCCTTACAACATACTAGAACTGGATACTAAATTTGCATCACAACTGTTCAATATACAGAGTGCCAAACGTATGATACGAGAAGCACAAAAAGAAGATAATACAACACAAGAAGATGTGTATTATGACCGTTTAGACCAAGCAAACCACCTAGCAGACGATTGTAAAGGCAAAATACAGCAAATTTTTAACGATACGTTTGGAGGATAAATATAAATAGCATTATGAATAGTTTAGAACTTACAAAACCTATTACTACAGAGTCTTTATTAAATGAGTTTGAATCCAGATTTAATCAAACTATGGACTTATCAAAATTTAACGAAGAAGAATTACAAGATTACGCAAATCATGTAAGAACAAAGATACACGAAATTACACAAAACACACACTTCGGACAAGAGTTAAAAGACAACACTTATCAAAAAAGCCAAATGATGTTAGACATCATTAACCAAGCAATACAAGAAAGAAAACTTGGTGAGTATGGTGGAATGAACACAGATCCTATGACAGGTAAGATGGTGCAAAAAATACAAAAAGCAACAGGCCTAAACGACAAAGAGAAGAAAGAGATTATAGGTGGTGTTGTTACTAAAGAAACAGAAGTAAAAGAAGGTGTAGAAGAACAATCAGAATTAATACTAGCGGCCAAGGACATGATGGACAAAGTAACAGGTTACTTGGAAGACCTAGCATCAATGAAAACAGAAGGTGCATTAGAACTAGTAGACAGAATCAGAGATGAAATGGGTGCAGACAAGGCAGACGCATTTCTACAAAAAATCCAACCAGCGATTGAACAGGCGGAAGCGACTTTAACGACAACTAGACAAGAGCTAGACAACGGTGTAAGAATATTGACCGGAGAAGAAGTTGCATCAGAACCTATGGGCGCCGATGACACGATGGGAATGGACGCAGATCTAGACTCACTGGACTCAGAAGCAGATGCAGAGACAGATGAGTTTGGAGCCTCTGATGCAGAAGCAGGTGGAACAGATCCTGAAGGCAGAGAGCAAAGAGAATCCAAAGAAGTATTCGAAACTTCAAACAGACTGTACAGCAAACTAGCAGGGAAGTAATCCTGTGAGGTTTTTTGAATTCAAAAACAAAGACTTAGAATCCGCACTAATCAATGTTCTTATGAACATGAAAGGTGATGCAGATGAAAAAGATTCATCATCAGAGATCAGCATGGATGCTGTAAAAAGTGTTATGGCAAACACAGGTTATCCTGCATTCAATTACGATGTATTCAAGAGCATGTACGACGGTGATGGTGATTTAAAGAATGTTGTTGCTGATTTCGACAACGAAAAAATAGTAATCAAAACAGATCAAGAAGCAGAAGCAGATCCATCAATGGATTTTGACAATCAAGGTTCAACAGATGTAGTCAAGAAGATGGCCAAGTCTGCAATGAACAGAAGAAAATAATTACAAGTCTTTTACGATATCAAATATTTGAGGATACACAGTCGACCATTTGGTAGATCTTCTACGATCTAATTCGTCTAGGTATATCTTAAATTGTTTTTGTCTTTGTGGCATAGGCTCTCTTTGATCAAACTCTTTCATGATGCCTTGCATATAAGTTTTATAACTTTCTTTTACTGAATCAGGCTGTCCCATGGACGTAGTTTCAAACAGTTCAACTGCTTCTCTGAGCCCCCACTCGTTGATCTTCTTGCCAAATATTCCTGGATACATATATTCTCGCGGTCCTGTCTCATGTTGGTTGGCTTTCATCATGCTCCAATAGATAGGTTTAATTTTGTTACACTCGTTTATATACCTGACCATGGCTGGCATACCTGGCACTGCTGTAACAGTCAACGCACTGTTTATTCCTTGATCAAATGATGTGTTGTGTAAAATGTATTCAAAGTTTTTAAGTGCTATGTTCAAATCTAAACCAGTTCGCACATACTCACCCTCTGGACCTAGTGCATCACAACTGAAAAATATCTGTATCTTATCTAGCCTGCCTGACTTCTGTAAAACATCTAGCCTGTCCATCCATTTTTTAAATCGTTCGTGTTCTATGTTGTGATTACTAAAAAACACAAGGGTTAGATCTGGATATGATCCTTTCTCAAGGAACTCTATAAATCTAAATGTTTCTTTTTGTAGGAACGGTTCTCCACCCATAACAAATATTTTGTGTAGTTTGTGTAAATGCTTCTCAAACCATTTGAATAATAATTCTGTGTGTTCTTCTATTTTGGGATTCTTTTTCCACCAGTCACTTATTTTTACCCCTTCTTTTTTAAATTTTCCAAATCTTTTTTCTTCCTGCTGTATTGTTGAACTGTAATGAGCACCGCAATATATACAAGCCTGTTGACAAGTGTTTCCCCAATATACTTCTAACTGTCTTGGAGTTACATCGACTGCTGATAAATCTGTATCAAGTTCGGGCGGTGCTGTTGTGCCTTCTAAATTTAAATGCACTTGCCTGTCTGATTTACCACCCGCTTCTTCTATATGCTTACAGTGTTCGCAACCTCTACCAGGCCATTCACCTTTCAGCATCTTACGTCTCGCTTCTAGTTTGGCAGGTATGTTGTGGAAATTAAGTTCACCATTACGCACTTCTAATGGATCTCCCTGCACCCTGTGACAACTCGCACTGACTCCATCAGTCAAATAGACTGTGCTGTGTGTCCATTTCAACTGACAAGGTAATCCCTTGGTAATAGGAAATGGCTTTGGTGGTTGCTTTGATATGCCCATTCGTATATAATTATCTATAATGAAGTTCACAGAAGATGTTTTAAAACACAAAGGCATAATATATTACCAAAAGTATCCGTACGGCGAATTGTCGCGGGTTACAAAAAATAAAAAAAGACATTATGAAACTCCAGATGGAAGACAGGTGCCCAGTGTGACCACTGTGTTGAGTGCTACAAAAGATATGACACACCTACACGCATGGCGTAAAAGGATTGGAGTAGCAAAGGCACAACAAATAACAACAGAGTCGGCTAACATAGGAACAGTGATGCACCGTAGCCTAGAGAAGCACGTGAAAGGAGAGGACAGAACTCCAGGTTCAAATCTCATACAACAAAAAGCACACACAATGGCCAATGTAATCATTGACAACGGTTTGAATGATGTTAGTGAAGTGTGGGGATCAGAAGTTTCACTTTACTATCCAGAACTGTACGCAGGCACAACAGACTTGGTTGGTGTGTACAAAGGTGAACCTGCCATAATGGATTTCAAACAAGCACGTAGACTCAAGAAGAAAGAATGGGTTGAAGATTACTATCTTCAATTGGTAGCATACGCAGAAGCACACAACAAACAATATGACACACAGATAAAAAGTGGACGTATTTTTATTTGCACACAGGCCAACGAATATCAAACATTTGAAATAGACAACTATGATCAGTGGGTGGGCAAATGGTACGCGAAACTAGAAGAATATTACAAACAAGTATTATAGATATTTTTTAACAAGTTCTGCCCAAACATTAGATCCTTCAATACCTGGATGAATCAAGTCATGCACTGGATAATCTTTGCAGTGTCCTTCCATAGAATACCAAAGTTCTTTTATCCATATAGAAGCATCAAGTTTGGCTATGAGATTCTTTAAATCATTTGTGTTTGCTTGTATGCCCATGCGTTCAATATCTTTGTTCTCGTGTGACATAAAAGCATTCCTAGCCAACCCTGTTAGATACGTGTCATCTACAATCTTAAAAAATGATTTGAAGTACAGCAATTTAATCTGTTTTGCTTTGCAGTATTCTTGCAGATGTATCATGTACTGCAAGGTGTTTTTAAAGTTTACAAATTCGTTGTGACAATACTTGTAATAAAACTTAGAATGCTCGTTGCAATCACCACCGCCATTTTCATCAAATGTATGCACAGGAGTTACTACCACTCTTGATCCGTTGCTGTTGGGCAACATGAATCTATTTGGGTCTGTCCACCCTATAATTAAAACATCTGGTTTGTGTGCATTTAGATATTCTATGGTCGTATGAAATATTCGTTCGTTGGATCCGCCACCTAGTGCTAAATTTTTAACAGCACCAATTTTTGTGGTCCATCTGTCTTCTTTGTCGAGATGAAGTTCTTGTGTAAAAGAACACCCGTTTGTTACTGTATGCTGTGCCATATACCTATTTAACGAACTATAATACTTGTAATAAATAAGTGTTATATGCCAATAGTACAGATATCAAGAATACAACACAGACGGGGAAAAGCAACCGATCTACCGCAACTAGCGGCTGGAGAATTAGGTTGGTCTGTTGACACACAAAGATTATACATAGGTAACGGCACTGTGGCAGACGGTGCACCAGCAGTAGGAAACACAGAAATTGTTACATCTGGATCACCTTCTTTTTCAGGAGCATTAAGTTATGTGTACAAAGGCTATCTAGGAGATGCTACACCAATTGTTACAGGTGCAAGTGGAGACTTTACTAGAAAATTACAAGCCACATTAGATGATCACGTTTCTGTAAAGGCTTTTGGTGCAAAAGGTGATAACTCAACAGCAGATGTTTTAGCAATACAAAGAGCATTAGACGAATTATACAAAGACACAGACAAAGACGACACAAGAGCAAGAAGAGTTTTATTTTTTCCTGCAGGCACATACAGAATTAACGCAAGTATAAAAATTCCACCATACGCACATTTGGTTGGTGAAGGACCAGAAAAAACAGTAATAAGAAACACAGGTTCGAACGCAGTTGCAGTAACTATGGATGACGAAGGAAATGTATATGGCAACATAGGTGGCAGTAGTGCAACTACACCAACGCAGATTCAGATAGAAGGAATTACTTTTAAGAACACAGTAGCACACCCAGGTGTATCAATCGACAGTGCAACAAAATTATATTTCAACAACTGCAGATTTGAGGGGTCATATGCACAAGGTGGTACAGACTCAACAAATTCCAGAGGTGTTACAGTTAGATCAACAACTGCTTTACCTTGTTCACAGATAATGTTTAATCAATGTCAGTTTAACAAATTTGCTAGACTGGTTGATTTAAGTGAAGATGTTACAAATGTAAGATTTAACAACTGTGACTTTAATGAATCATACTATGGTGCATTAATTGGTGGAGACTGGGACGGATCAACCACAAACGGTATGAGTGTTGGCCCAAGAGATGTACAATTCTCAGGTTCAAGTTGGAGCACAATTAATCAACAAGCAATATGGGTTAAATCTCAAAACACAGTTGAAGCACCATCTAGAAATATTATTTCAACTGGTAATTGGTATGCTTTAGATGTTGCCAATAACAACGAAGGTATTGGGTCAATCAGAGAAGTTGCTATTTTACAATTTGAGCAAGACGAATGTTCATCAGTGTTAGACTTTTTTGAAAGAACAGATCTAAGAAGAGCAGACGGCAGTTCAGAATTAAATGCCGCTCCGGAATTACAGGGCATTGGAATACAGTCCAAAGCAATAAAATCACAGACGTTAGCAGACAATCAATCGGCCACCACATTCAATGAATATCCAGCACTAGCAGGCAAAGGATTAAAAGTTGTTTACAAGATTGTTAGAGGCACACTGGACAGAACAGGTGAACTTATTATCAGTGCATCAACTAACGGTGTGAACTATGATGATACTTTTACAGAAAGCGGTGCAGACGTTGGTGTTACACTGACAGCAGTGCTTGACAACAAAGATAGTACAGCAGGAAATGAAACAGTTGCTCTAAAATACGCCACTACCAGCACAGGTACAGCGGCAACTATTGATTACCAGACAACAATACTAGCATAATACCTTAAGTTGTCCACAAATATCTACATAATAGACTAGACAAAAAACTTTTTTTGTTATAATATTAGTACATTATAAAAATGCAAAACGACCTACTAGTTTTGTTCGTAGACACAGGACAAAAAAAGTAAAAAAAAGATATAAACACAGATTTAGATAAATATGGACATACAAAAAACAAAATCAAAAACAAAAATTACAAAAAATATAATGCCGACGACAAATTCTTCTACAATTCAAGTACAAAAAAGAGACGGTCGTCAAGAATCCTTAGACATTAACAAAATTCACTTCGTGGTTGAAGAAGCCTGTGAAGGATTGACAGGAGTTAGTTCATCACAAATAGAAATGAATGCCAACATTCAGTTTTATGATGGCATGAGTACCAAAGATATACAAAATGTTTTAGTGCGTTCAGCAAATGACTTAATAAGTTTAGAAACACCCAACTATCAATATGCGGCGGCAAGACTTTTATCTTATGATATAAGAAAAGAAGCACACGGACAATACGAATACATTCCGTTATTAAAATTAATTTTAAGAAATATCAAGTTAGGTGTGTATGACAGAGGCATTGTAGAAAAATACACCAAGACTGAAATTAAAAAATTCAACACATGGATCAAAAGAGACAGAGATCTTAAATTTACATATGCAGGACTTAGACAAATCTGTGACAAGTATCTTGTGCAAGATAGAAGTTCAGGAGCAATATATGAAACTCCACAAGACATGTACATGATGATTGCGGCAACACTGTTTGCGGAGTATCCAACAAAGACAAGAATGTCATATGTTAAAAAATATTATGATGCAATATCACAACACAAGATAAACATTCCAACGCCAGTGATGGCAGGAGTAAGAACTCCTATAAGACAATTTGCTTCTTGCGTTCTAGTAGACAGTGACGATACATTGTCTAGTATCTTTTCAAGTGATATGGCCATTGGTTTATATGTTGCCAGAAGAGCAGGTATCGGAATCAATGCAGGACGTATCAGAGGTATCAACAGTAGAATCAGAGGTGGGGAGGTTCAACACACAGGTGTGGTTCCGTTCCTTAAAAAGTTCGAAGCAACTGTGAGATGTTGCACACAAAATGGTGTGCGTGGTGGATCAGCAACTGTCCACTTCCCAATATGGCACCCAGAGATAGAAGACATCCTTGTACTTAAAAACAACAAAGGTACAGAAGACAACAGAGTAAGAAAATTAGATTACTCGATACAAATTTCAAAATTGTTTTATGAGAGATTCATGAATGAGGAAGACATTACATTAATATCTCCACACCAGGCTCCAGGACTATATGAAGCATTTGGTACAGAAGCATTTGATGACTTGTATCTAAAGTATGAAGCAGACAAAACTATTCCAAAGAAAACAGTTCCAGCACAAGACTTGTTTGGAGACTTGTTAAAAGAGAGAGCAGAGACAGGACGTATCTACATAATGAATCTGGATCACTGTAACTCACACAGTTCATTCAAAGATAAAGTTTCAATGAGTAACCTGTGTCAAGAAATTACACTACCAACAACACCCATACAAGATCTACACGACGAGCAAGGAGAGATTGCACTATGTATTCTTTCAGCAGTTAATGTTGGTGGCTTAAATGACTTGAGCGAATTAGAAAACATTTGTGACCTAAGTGTTAGAGCACTAGAACAGATAATAGACTATCAAGATTATCCAGTGAAAGCGGCAGAGGTATCCACAAAAGCAAGAAGAAGTTTAGGTATAGGTTACATTGGACTTGCACACTACCTAGCCAAGAACGGTGTTAAGTATTCTGATCCAAAAGCATGGGATCTAGTTGATAGACTTTCAGAAGCATTTCAATATCACTTGTTGAGAGCAAGTAATAATATTGCAAAAGAAAAAGGCAAGTGTGAAGCATTTGACGGAACAAAATATGCAGATGGTTTATTGCCAATAGATCACTATAAAAAAGATGTGGATAAAATTGTGCCACACAAACAGAGAATGGCATGGGAAAGTTTAAGAAAAGATATTGCCAAGTATGGATTAAGACATTCGACATTATCAGCACAGATGCCATCAGAAAGTTCTTCCGTTGTTAGTAACGAAACAAACGGTATTGAACCACCAAGAGCATTACTATCAATTAAAAAATCTAAAAAAGGTCCTCTGAAGCAGATAGCACCAGGGTTCCCTAAACTTAAAAATGATTATACTTTACTATGGGATATGCCAAGCAACGAAGGTTACATCAATGTTGTTGCAATGATGCAGAAATATTTTGATCAAGCAATATCAGGCAACTGGTCATACAACCCTTTACACTATGAGAACAACGAAGTGCCTCTATCAGCAATGGCACAAGACATGCTGACAGCATACAAACTTGGTTGGAAAACATCTTACTATCAAAACACTTATGACTTCAAAGGTGATGATGAGGACGTACAACCATCTGGATTGAGTGCTACAATAGACGCTGATGCTGACGATGGTGAAGACGTAGAATTACCTGAAACTTTAATAAGTAGTGACGCTGACATCGACGGAGAAGAATGCGATGCCTGTACAATATAATGACAAAAACAGTTTTTAATACAAGTAAAGTCGATTGGATGAAACAACCAATGTTCTTTGGTGAGGACATGGCTATCCAACGTTATGACGATATAAAATATCCACAGTTTGATAAATTAAATCAAACCATGCTGGGTTATTTCTGGAGAGCAGAAGAAGTTAGTTTGCAGAAAGACAGAGCAGACTTTATGAACTTTAGACCAGAGCAAAAACACATATTCACAAGTAATTTAAAGTATCAAACACTATTAGACAGTGTACAAGGCAGAGGTCCTTCACTAGCATTCCTACCATACTGTTCAAATCCAGAACTGGAAGGTTGCATAGTTACATGGGACTTCTTTGAAACTATCCACTCAAGAGCATACACGCACATCATGAAGAATGTTTATGCCGATCCGGCAGAAGTGTTTGACACAATACTAGACGACAAAGAAATATTAAAGAGAGCAAAAACTGTCACAGAGAACTATGACAAGTTTAACAAGATGGCACTGGACTACACAGTCAAAGGCAAAGGTGATATCATAGAACTTAAAAGAGCATTATATCTTGCAATGGTCACAGTTAACCTACTAGAAGGATTAAGATTTTACATATCATTTGCTTGTACATTTGCATTTGGTGAACTTAAACTTATGGAAGGTTCTGCTAAACTGTTATCACTGATAGCAAGAGATGAAGCAACACACTTGAACTTGTCCACACACGTGATCAAAGCATGGCAAAAAGGTGACGATCCTGAAATGACGAAGGCCATGAAAGGCACAGACAAAGAAGTAATTCAAATGTTTAAAAATACAGTAGAAGAAGAAAAAGCATGGGCCAAGTACCTATTCAAAGATGGTTCAATCATAGGACTTAACGAAAAACTGTTGGGCAACTATGTGGAATTTATTGCTAACAAAAGATTAAGAGCATTAGGATTTGATCCAATATATGATGTGTCTGCATCAGCAAATCCTCTACCATGGACACAGCACTGGCTGTCAAGCAAAGGTATGCAGGTAGCACCACAAGAAACAGAAGTAGAGTCATACATAGTTGGTGGTATTAAACAAGACGTTAAAAAAGGCCAATTCTCTAAATTTAAATTATAATATCAGCGGTTTTTAGTATCTATAAATACTAGTATGAGTAAATCTGTCTGTGTACACAAAAGTTTAGCCGCAACAGGTCACGGTTGTGACAAGGTAGTTCCAATCATAGCAACCGCATTCTCTGTAAGGGTCGGCGGTAAAAAGATTGGTAGGATGTTAGACAAACTAATGCCACACGTGATTCAATGTCTGCCGTGTCCAGGTTGTTGTTGTATGAATCACCCAGCCAAGGTTAACGTAGGCTCTCGTTCAGTGTTTGCAGAAGGTATACCGGTGGCTAGAATTAGAGACTCTGCCGATATGAGGTGTATGATAACAGGAAACTTTAATAATGTTTTTGCAGGATAGTCATGACAGTTAACAAAGGTTTAGCATCACTCATAGAATCAGATCCTAACCTCAGCAATCAGGCGCAAGAAAATGCAATCAATGATATCAAAGCAGTAGACAAAGATGATGGTTATCAGTTTATTAAATCACAATTTGATGTGGACACTGCAATACACAACAACACAGTTTTAACCACATCACAGAAAAATGATGCACTGGCAACTTTATACGCCGCACAACCTCATCTGCAGATTGGTCGTTATCTCAATGATACTATTAGACACACCAACACCATACTTGACGGATCTATAATGCCGTTCGACGCAAGTGTAGAAACTAAAACATTCACATTCATAGAAGCACTGCAAACAGTAGAATCATTACAAACAACTATCCCACAAATTTTAGGTGTGCCTGCTTCTGCCAAAAGCAGAGATGTAAACGATCACTTTGGACTGTTAAACAATATTTTCACAACATCACAAGATAGCACACAACCAATATTCACAAGATTAAAAGAGATAATGCAATTAATAGATACAACATCAAGGACCATAAGTGCTCTAAATACAGCCACAGCGGCAGTTAGATATTCAAACACACAATTGGTTGATTTCTTAGCAACTATCGTGGCTGACTCCACAGACTTTCAAACAACTTTGGATAATAGGGTAAACACGACCGCGGGCAACATGGCCAACCTAAACACTCGTATATCACAAATCCCAGGAGATCCAAGTGTTGAACTAATTTCTATCAGAGACAAAATAGTTACACAACAAACACTGGAAAACTCCAACATAGTAAGTTTGAGAACATACATAGAATCAATCACCAACAACGATATACTTGCAGGGTTGGCTGAAGACAAAGACCTGAGAGAATTGTTAACAAAAGTTGCACAGAATACATCATGGCAAAATTATTATAATGATTATGAGACTAACAAGTCACGTTTGAATCCATTATATGCAATATCAACAGACTCTGACAAGTCAAGTGTGATCGAGTTAGTACTACAATCCAGAGGACTGCCTGATGTGTCTGACTATTTAGACTTTGCGGCTGTGGCCAACAAGACCAAACGAGATGATAGGATTGATACAAAAAACTATGATTTATATTCCGATGAACAGATTATCACCAAGAGTTGTGAACAACTGGGCATAACAACTGCTAATAGATCCATAGAAGACCAAAGCAATTCACTGTTGAACAATATGAACGAAAATGATAGAAGTATTGTTGCAGACGAACTAGACCAAAACGAAGATGCTAACACTTTAAGTTAAAATGTTTCAAAAGATTATAGGCAACTGGCCCACACATGAAAGATTTATACTAACTTCATGTGACGACAAGTACTTTGAGCAGTACTTCCCTAGATTTTACAAGACCTACAAAGAACACTGGCAGTTACCAATTCATGTACACATAATTGATCCGTCTGATGAGTCAATACAAAAATTAGACAGACTAGATTTGTCATACACACACTGCACAACTGATCCTACCGTATTGAAATGGCAATACTCATATGAAACTTACTGTCAAGCACAGAGGTTTATACTGTTGGGATTCAATTTATTAGATAATCAATCAGTGACTGTTGCAGACGTGGATTCTTATGCGTTAAAAACACCAAACAGCACTCAGCAACAACAATTAAGTTCTGATATGGCATTTACTCTATACAACGGAAGATACATGGCAACTTTTTGCAACTTCCATCACGGTCGTAGAGAGCAAGCCAAACAAGCCGCAGAGAAAATGATAGACTTGTTGAAAAATACAGATACTATCGGGGTTGATCAACTATGCATCAAACAATTTTTTAATGGATTACCCTACAACACTCTAAAACACGGTGAGTGGATAAGACACTATGATGTTAAGACAGAAGCAGATTTACAACAGCACAATAACTGTCTGATATATCATGAAAAAGGAACTAGAGGCAAACACAAAACAATGGAGACAACATGGACAGATATAAAGTAATAGCAAATCTTGCCAGGCAAAAAGGATGGACCACAGGAGCAGAATTGGGTGTATGGGTTGGAGTAACAACATTTTATTTGATGAGAAACACTCAACTAAAAATGTATGCTGTGGACTGTTGGGAAGAGCAACCAGACAATCCAGAGTACGACTGGCAGTACAATGAAAAGCCTAAATGGAGCAAGGGCAACACATTTGTACCATGGGATCACAACAAGAACGAGAAACAATTCAGAGAACAAGCCGAGCAGTATGCTGATAGGATTACAATCATAAAAGGCAGATCCTTAGCGGTAGTTGATCAGATACCCGATGCTAGTTTGGATTTTATATTCCACGATTCGGATCACTCGCACCCATTCGTAATGAATGAGATCAATGCTTACAGATGTAAATTGAAGCCAGGTGGGTATCATATGGGAGATGATCTTAATTGGGATCCTGTTAGGGAAAGTGTTGAAGCCTGTTTTGGCAAAGATTATACAGTTACTGGCAAAGATTGTTGGTACAAACAGATCTAAACAGTCTCACACCCAATAACCATACTCTCAAACGGTATATCATTCTGTATGAAAGTACTGGTCATCTCGTTAAATTTGGCTTCAGCCGCTTGGTCACACAGTTCTAATGTTGGGTAAGTTTGTTTGGTGTCCTCATAATAAGTGGTGCATTCCGGAACTCCGTTCACTAAAATACACATAACTAACACCAATTTAAACATAAAACTATTTAATTAAAGTGCCCCACTTCTGTTGCAAGGCAGGGGCCGCCCCTGAAATTGTTGGTTATTACGCCGCTAATCTCAATTCAGATGTGCTAACTGTTAAGTCAGCAAATCCTAATGCTTTTTTGTTTGCATTTAAAACTTGGCCGTTACCTCGTTCCAACTGGATAAACTCCACATCTCTTTACACGCCCGTCGATCCTAGTTCACCCCCGGAAGGGATTACATAAGCCACCAAG
>Ga0228615_1001130_pt1 | contig 13810 bp, 12 predicted proteins | sample 16DmetaG_FD_190530 | JGI IMG/M metagenome (GOLD analysis project Ga0228615, IMG submission 190530) | Seawater microbial communities from Monterey Bay, California, United States - 16D | ecosystem: Environmental > Aquatic > Marine > Coastal | place: USA: California | collected 2016-10-17
AATTTTTAGATAGCTTACTTAAGAGTTGAGAGTAAACCCGGGGCGGATAACCATTCGCATGCGAAAAAAGCAGAATAGGGCCCTCGCCCCCAAAATCAGCAAGCTCGATTCCATCTACCAAAAAAATTTCAGCTCCTTTTTCCACAAATCACCTACCTCTTAAACATCTCTCGTGAGTGAATTTTTTATAAGCCCTTGCCCCAAGGGGTCAATCATATCAATTCAAACAATTAAATCCCCGAATCACATATATTTACCGCAGTCACTCTGCTCGTGTTAGAGTAGTCGCGTATATAAAAATGTTAGTCAATTATAACCTCGAAAGGAACACCTTTTGGAAATACATATCTATTATTGGTATTGGATCGTTTTCGGAATCTCCCTCATGCTTTCCGAAATTTTCATAGGATCTTTTTTTATTTTTTGGTTTGGGGCATCGGCAACCGCTGTTGGCGTTCTCTTGATCTTGATCCCACAGCTTTCACTCACGACGCAACTAATATCTTGGACAATACTTTCTTTAGTTTTTATCGTAGCTTGGTTCAAACTTTTTAAACCTTTATCAATTGACAAGACAAAAGCCGGTCTTTCGCGTGAAGCTTTGATTGGAGAAGTTGGCCAAATCATCAGCACGCCGACATCAGAAAAAAATGGTATCGTAAGATTCCCTGTGCCCCTCCTCGGTGCAAACGAATGGGAGGTAATCTCTCAAGAGGAACTTACAGTCGGAGATAGGGTTAAGGTCACAGAAGTCTCTGGGAATTCTCTGATAGTTGCTCGAGCATGAGCCGGCAAGACAATTTTATTGACTATATTAACTTAAGTTTTTAACGCTAAATCTAAAAAGGGAAAACCATGGAACCCGCAATTATTTTACCCCTAGCGATCTTAATTTTTGTCCTTGTTACCGTCGGCAAAGGTGTGAGGCAGGTACCCCAAGGAAACAAGTGGGTCGTGCAACGCCTCGGCAAATATCATTGCTCGCTAAATCCAGGGCTGAATTTTCTTGTTCCTTATATAGACAGCATAGCATACAAAGTCACGACCAAAGATATCGTGCTCAATATTCCTTCTCAAGAGGTAATAACGCGAGATAACGCTGTCATAATGACCAATGCGGTCGCCTATATAAATATTGTCTCACCGGAAAAAGCGGTATACGGCGTAGAGGACTATGAGCTTGCGATTCAAACCCTGGTGCAAACGTCTTTGCGCAGCATTATTGGCGAAATGAGTTTAGACGATGCGTTGTCTTCCCGGGATCACATCAAAGCTAAGCTAAAAACAGCAATATCAAACGATATCGCAGATTGGGGAATAACATTAAAAACAGTAGAAATTCAAGATATAAATCCATCAGGCACAATGCAAAAAGCCATGGAAGAACAGGCAGCCGCAGAACGCGCTAGAAGAGCAACAGTTACTAGAGCTGATGGAGAAAAAGAGGCCGCGATTTTGCAAGCGGAAGGGAAACTCGAAGCTTCTAGGAGGGAAGCTGAGGCTCAAGTTGTTCTCGCAGAAGCAAGCCAAAAATCTATTACCCTGGTAACAGAAGCAATTGGAGATCGAGAGACTCCTTTAGTCTACCTACTAGGGGAAAAATACATAGCTTCGTTACAGAGTTTATCTGACTCCGATAACAGCAAGTTCGTGGTTTTTCCTGCGGACATACCGGCGGCAATTAAGGGACTGATGGGACGCTAACGAACGAATGTCGCCGGCTTAAATTACAAAAACAAAGGTGGTAAAGCTGACAACGAATGTTGGACTTTAATTCCGAGATACAGAAACACTATTCACTCAAAAATTTCCACTTACTCGAAGTGCTACGACACGTCCGTCATTCCAACACCGATTTTCAATTTCTTCCAGAATTTGAGCAGAGATCTTCCCTAGAAAACGTCTACGTTCACGACACTGTGTGTTGTCCGTATGGTTCCGAGAGAAAAGGCGATAAGTTAATCCTCTCGAATCGACAAATTGGGCGTAAAGTGAGACATACGGGTCCCCCCCACGAATTTCAATATCATCTACATCGTAACGCATAATATTTCCCTCGAAGCGGTTGCTCCAATTGCCGCCATACGTTATGCCGCTTGCCGGCATATCATGCCTAAAACCAAAATTTAAGCGACCTCGGTCGTAATCTCGAAAGCGTCTATTAATACCAAGAAGTGGGTCTGTGATGTTCGAATCCTTCACCTCGAGATTTGCGGTCAATTGAAGGTTTGGAAGGCCAAGCATCCGCATTCTCAGGCTAGCATTGGCTGTTAAACCATACATGTCTCCTTTCCCAATATTTCCATTTGTTGATTGAGGATTATCTTCATCAACCGTCACATCAATCCTTTCAATCCTGTCGTTGTGAACATGGTAATAAGCTCCGACATCCACCGCCCCGACATCGTTAGGCAGTCGATATTCTCCTCTCGTCTCATAAACCCATCCCCACTCCTGTCGCAAGTCGTCGTTACCACTTTGCACATTTGAATCTAGATCTGAGTCCTCATTCGCGACAAAATCGTTGAAGCTGAGCTGCATTACAAACTTTCTTACCCGCGCGCTAAGCTGTATTTGAGGCGTAAGATCAAATCGCAAATCAAAAGTTGGTTTAAAGAATCCAAAGTCCCTGGATTTGTTGACTTCGCCCCACTGACTAATTTCAGAGGCCTCATAAAGCAATGAGGTTTCTAGAGACATTTTGTCGCTGAAGACATAGTTATGAATTAAAAATGGCTCATAACGGATTTCCTCAACGGTTGAGTTCGCATTTTTGATGTTCTGCCTCACCAACCCTCTTAGACTAGGATCACTCGTCCCTTCCCCGGACAATCCCAGCGCGATACCGGATTCAAGGGTGGTCTGCGCTCGCTCAACACCTAACTCAATATCCTGCCCAAAAAACATTTCAGTTGTATAAGAACCACGGACGATGCGCTCTTCAGTGACGTAGGTTCGATCAAGGAAAAGGTTTAACGTTTCAGCGCCGTCATCGGCAATATTATTGCGAGCTCGGATCTGATCGTCATTGCGCTGGTTAGCAATGAATAAAAATTTCAGCCGATCGCCATTCACGCGATTCAACTCGTAATCGCCTCCCACTTCCCAGTTGTTTCTTTCCCCACCCTGATCTTCCCTCTGAACGGTTACGACATTCGGATCGCTTCTTACGTTGGTGATCTTCCGGAAAACTTCTGTGGGATTGTCATCTTCTCGGTAGAGCGCATTGAGGCGCGCACTGGAAAAATCGTTAATTTCGTAATCCAGATTAGCGCTTAAATTGTAATTGGTTTGGTCTCTAATTCTATCCTCTCGGATATAGTCGTTATCAGAATAATCCGCGAGCACGCTGTGCTCTTTTCTAACCTGATTCTCGTAGCGCGGATCGATTTCCCCGCTCAATACAAAACCAAGCTGTCCCGCTTTCCCGCTGAGAGCTACAGAACCGCCGGGCTTACGCTCCTGGTCGGCATAGCTCTCCATATTGATTTCATAATTCACTGCTGTTGAGGACAGCTCTTCAAAAAGAACTACATTAACAATCTGACCGCTTCCCCGCACGTCGAGTTCTCCGGACGTTCCGCGAATTATTTCTATATAATTTACCTGCTGTGCAGTGATTCGTTGCAGCTGTTGCCCGGTTGCGTTGCTCTTTCCCGCAGCTCTCTTTCCGTTAATGATGATTTCACTACTGCCGCCACTACCGAATCCTCGGCCGCCACTGCCGCCGCCGGACCGGCCTCTTGAAGAGGTCTGTACGCCCGGTATCCTGTACACCATGTCTTGAGCTGTCATGGGATTAAAGTCAACAAAATATTCAGCTGGATATCTTATGGTGCTCTCATCACCGACGTTGTCCTGCGCGTTTGCAGATTCTATAAAACTAGCGATAACGAGAAACCAAATGAAAGGTTGCATTCCCCTCAAAGCCAAGGCAAATTTTGATCTAAGTAATTCATCTGATAAAGTCATGAGATCTCTGGACCTGGAATCCGATAAGTAGCAATACCGCAATATCATTAAGTCATATCTTACGGTGGATAATGTCAAAACCCTCAAAGGCAATCCGCGGATACGCGTCAGAGGCAAGAGTTGACATAACAACGTCAATTATAGGCTAATAGATTATCGGCGTTTGTTACAAATTGTAGAGAAAATACAGAATTACAGGCTTTAAAGCTCACTTGTAATCAAAGCAGCTGATGCGAGATTGAACACCCCGGTCTACAATTTTATTAACGGGTTACAAGTAATGTTAACGAAGCTCAAAAACGGTAAGTTTGGATTAGCCAGTTCTTATTGGGCTGCCTATTTTTTTGGGGCGTCACTTTTCTTTATTTTCGGCAGCAGAGCCGTTGATAATGGTCAGTGGCTCCTTTATTTCGTCATCATGACTGGAATGATGATCTACACAATGCTTCTCATCATTGGCGTTCGAGCGAATTACAAAGGCCGACAGTTATGGAAAGTAATGTCTCGCACGTCCTCGGTTTTTATGATTACGAATATCCTAGTCGGAATTTGTACCCTTGGGTTCGTATACTGAGGTAAAGATTTCCTATAGTGATAATCAACCCCCAACGGGAGCTAAGAAAAATGAGTGATCAATTGTCACCCGACATCCGAAGTTATAAATTGTTCGTGAAAAAAGACTGTCCAACATGCGAGTTAATCACTTCAACGACGGAGGCAATTTCAGCAGCCTTAGGCGACAGAATTAAAATCTTCGTCCAAGATGACCCAAGCTTCTTATCTCACTTACCGAACACCGTGGATGACTCCGAGCTGGAATCTTCTTACAAGGACGATATAACAATCGTTCCAACAATAACGATAGAGGGTCACCCTGAAGTCCGAATCGAGGGCTGGGATCGTGTTGCTTGGCAAAAGTTTTTTAAAGAGGAAAATGCTGTCCCCGAGATCGGTGTTGGCTTACCTAATCATAAACCCGGATGCGGATCTAAGACTCTCGACGCAGGAATGTCAGAAAAACTAAAACTTCGATATGCAGACCCATGCCAAGCTCGAAAAATTGAGCTTTCAGATGATGAGGATGATATAGAATCTTGCTTCGAGCGAGGTTGGACTGATGGTCTGCCCGTTGTTCCTCCGACCCCACTTCGTGTCGTGAGAATGCTCGCAGGGACAGACCGAGATCCGTCAGATGTGATTGGAAACATACCGCCAGATAATTCGCCTTTAAATATCGAAAAACTAGCGATAAATGCTGTAATGGCAGGGTGTAAACCAGAATATATGCCGCTGGTTATTGCGTCCGTTGAAGCAGCTCTGCAAGAAAAATTTTGTATGCATGGGTTGCTGTGTACTACCTACTTTTCTTCGCCAGTAATGATTATAAATGGACCGGTAGCCAAGCACTTGAATATTAACTCCGGAGTTAATGCGCTTGGCCAAGGACGTAGGGCCAACGCAACGATTGGACGGACCCTACAATTAATTATTCGAAACATAGGTGGTGGCGTTCCGGGAGGCATCGACAGAGCCGTCATGGGTAACCCAGGAAAATATACTTATTGCTTCGCAGAAGATGAGAGCCAAAAAGACTGGCCCACACTTGCGGAAGACCAGGGCTACGATCGCGGTAAATCGGTTATAAGCTTATTTGCTGGAGAGGGCTTGCAACCGATCTTAGATCAGCAATCGCGCAACCCGGACTCCCTGTCAAAAAGCATGGCCAATAGCCTAAGGGCAGTTGTGAACACCAAGCTTTATGGACTGGCCGACGCAATTTTAATCGTATGCCCAGAACACAGACGAGTTTTTCGACAAGCCGGGTGGAAAAAATCAGACCTTCATGAGGCTATCTCAAAACACCTACTTATACCAGGAACTGCAATAGCTCGGGGCGTCGATGGTATTGCCGAGGGCATGCCAGAAAAACTTAAAGATAGGACACTCGCTAAATTTAGACCAGGTGGTTTACATATTGTGACAACCGGCGGAACCGCTGGAATGTTCTCCGCCATAATCAGCGGATGGGTAGCATCTGGGGAACGAGGGAGCCAGCTTGTTTCTCAAATACTTTAACCGAATCATCAAGGATTATAGTATGCTGTCAGACGAAAAAAGGAGAAGAGTTATGCAAAGCCCACTACTGGATCCAACCTCTGAGCTTAAACCACCAAGCAAAGAGCTTCTTCCTCGTTTAACCACGTTGAAAGATAAAACCGTCGGACTAATCGATATTTCCAAGCCCAGAGGCAAGGAATTCCTTGATCAAGTAGAGTTACAACTTATTTCAGCAGGTGCGAAGGTAGTACGATACATCAAACCCACGTTCGCTAGGACTGCGCCTGTTGAACTCAAGCAACAAATTAGCGTCGAATGTGATGCTGTTATTCAAGGCTTAGCCGACTGAGGATCATGTACCTCGTGCAGTTTGCATGACATCATTGATTTAGAAGGCCGCGGTCTTCCAGGTGGTTTCGTAGCCTCCAGTGAGTTTGTTGAAGCCGCAGAAGCTCAGGCAAATTCATTAGGCTTAAGTCCCAAAGGAGTATATGTACCGCATCCGATTCAAGATAGGAGTGACGAGGAAATGGTGGAGCTTGCAAAAAATGCGTCCGAACAAATTACCGCACTTATTTGCGAATCATAACCAAAGCAACTGCACCCTGAGAAATCGACATCCCGACGAACGCGGTGTCTAAAATTAACTAAACTTACATAAACGAGTTTTCGGAGAAAAAAGCATGACAAGAGAAGCAGTAATCGTATCGACCGCACGCACCCCTATCGGTAAAGCCTACCGCGGTGCATTTAACGACACCGACGCCCCTACTCTTGGAGGCCATGTGATAGCTGCGGCGGTTCAACGTGCAGGTGTGGATCCGAACGAAATTGACGATGTAGTTATAGGTTGCGCAATGCAGCAAGGTTCATCAGGCTATAATATTGGGCGGACCGCCGGAGTTGCCGCAGGTCTGCCAAGTTCTGTATCGGGCATGAGCATCGATCGTCAGTGTGCCTCAGGAATGATGGCGATTGCTACTGCCGCCAAACAAGTGATTGTAGACGGCATGCCAATTGTCGTCGGAGGGGGATTAGAATCAATAAGCCTTGTTCAAAACGAGCATCGTAATGCTTACCGAGCTCAAGATCCTAATGTTTTAAAAAACGCTTCAGACGCTTATATTTCCATGCTTGAAACGGCCGAGATCGTTGCCAAACGTTACAATGTTTCCAGGGATGCCCAAGATGAGTACTCGCTGCAAAGCCAGCAACGTACCGCAGCTGCTCAGGCCGCGGGAAAGTTCGATGATGAAATCGTTCCTCTTCCCTCAAAAATGTTATTTGTAGACAGGGAAACAAAACAGCAAAGCACTCACGACGCTATGCTTGAAAAGGACGAGGGCAACAGACCGACAACAACACTTGAAGGGCTTAAAGGATTGAAACCAGTTATTGAAGGCGGAGTAATCACTGCCGGAAATGCGAGTCAGCTGTCGGATGGCGCTTCTGCTTCAATTGTAATGGATAGCAAACTAGCTGAACAAAGGGGCCTGCAACCACTAGGGGCTTATCGAGGCATGTCAGTAGCTGGCCTTGGCGCCGATGAAATGGGAATCGGACCAGTTTTTGCGATCCCTAAATTACTGGAACGAAATAACTTAAAAATGGACGACATTGGCCTCTGGGAGCTCAATGAAGCTTTTGCGGTACAAGTTATTTATTGCAGAGATCAACTCGGGATACCTGATGAGCTCTTGAATGTTAACGGAGGGGCTATTTCCATCGGTCACCCCTACGGCATGAGTGGGGCTAGAATGGTTGGACATGCTCTCATAGAGGGGAAACGACGAGGAGCAAAATACGTTGTTTGCACTATGTGTGTCGGCGGAGGCATGGGCGCTGCTGGCTTATTTGAGGTTTACTAAACGGAAACCAGCTGTGAGTGGCACTGCTAATTCTTAAGTTGGCAGTGCTGCTTACTGAATCCAATGCGCTCTTTTACAGTAAAATCGATCGTTGGAAAGGCAACGCTATATTCGGTGGCAATCTCAGGGTGTTTTGCGAGTTCAAAAGCTCGATCGACGGCACCGGACATCAATCTGGATCCAAATTTTTCCCCCAGCTCTGTCCAAAAATTTTCGCCAAATCGTGAAACTTCCTTCCGCCAAGCACCATCACCAAAAAGCACATCAAAAGCATCAGTAACAGCTAGCTCCGGAGAATCTGAAAACCGTCGACAATACGCGCTGTCTGCAGAAAAATCTTGTTTAAATAATTGATCATATTTTTCAAGAATCGATAGAAATTCTTCTATATCAGAACCATCTAAACCTGGATTTGGCTCAATTTGCCCGCTCAAATTAAACGACTGAAGCATGTTGGAAACGAAGTAATATGCCAACGAGCCGTCTTGGACTCTCTGCGCACTTCCATAACCAACGAACCCGAACTGAAACATTAGGATAATGACCTTTAAAGCCCGAGACAATGAATAGTCAATCATATTTCACAACGCCCCTCAGCAACTTCCGCACTCCGTTTTGCTTCTTCCCTCTCAGTCTCTTCTCTTGCACACCTTTACGGGGCTTTGTAGCTATGCGCGGCGGTGCTTGATAGCTGGCTAGCTCGACCAGTTTATTCAATCGCTTTAAGGCGTCTTCTTTATTTTTTTCTTGGCTCCTAAAACGCTGTGCTTTGATGACGATTACCCCTTCATTTGAAATTCTTGTATCTCGAACCATTAAAAGCTTTTCTTTTAGTTTGCTTGGCAGAGGTGATGTCCTAATTGGGAAACGCAACTGAACAGCGGTCGAGACCTTGTTGACGTTTTGCCCACCAGGACCGGCGGCTCGAATTGCCGTGAATTCAACATGCTTATAAGACAAAAAATTTTTAGACATCGCTATCCCATTACGAGCAACATTAGTAATCAAAACCTATCAACGAATTATAAACATTTTTTAATTACAAATAATATTTAGCGATCTAACTTATGGCGACCTTAATGCTTATCTAAACCTTTTTTATTTAATGATTTGTGACAGAGTCAACATTTATTCCTCTCCACTCCTCAAATTTTCCTCATGAAAATCTGAAAAGCGATCGTATTAATAATATTTGTCACGTACACTAACGGTCATAAATAAAAACAACTCGTAAAGTAACGGGGGTAAAAATGAAGAACATTTCATCTGTCCGATTCATCGCTAACACGCTCTCCCTATTGCTGATAATCTCTTTTTCTCTAGCCTCTTATTCTCAGGAATTAAGGGTATCTAAACCGGAAAACGCGGGAATGTCATCCCAAAGGTTGGAGAGACTCGAAGCTGCGCTCGAAACTTATATTCAAGACAACAAACTAGCAGGCAATGTTGCAATTGTTCTTCGCGATGGCCAAATAGTTTTTGAGGCGGCCAATGGCTTCCGCGATATCGCCAGTGACTCCCCCATGAAAATCGACACAATGTTTCGCATAGCATCCCAAACAAAAGCGATTATTAGTGTTGGAATAATGATGTTACAGGAACAAGGTAAGCTCAAAATCAATGACCCTTTGTGGAGGTATTTACCGGAGTGGAGAGGCAGCAAGGTCGCTCTAGATTCCTCGGGTGGTGCAGATCCATCGGAGCCCCCTCCGTTACAAGATGCGGACAGGGCTATTACGATTCGACATCTTTTGACTCACACGAGCGGCATAAGCTACGGTGGTGGCCCCGCCCAACAACAGTGGAAAGAGGCTGATATTCAAGGTTGGTACTTTGCTGACCGAGAGGAACCCATCCGCGAAACAGTAAAAAGAATGGCCACATTACCCTTGAGCGCCCAACCCGGCGAGAGGTGGGTCTATGGTTATAACACCGATATCCTAGGGGCAGTGATTGAGGTTGCCAGTGGCATGAGACTCGACAGGTTTCTTCTCCAACATATTTTTGAACCACTAGGCATGAAGGATACTCATTTTTACGTTCCTCGCGAAAAGGCAAGCAGATTGGCTACTGTATATCAGCCGAAACCCGATGGCAGAGGTATAGAAGCTGCACCCCGCTTAAATGGAATGCAGAGTCAAGGCATGTATGTGGAGGGGCCGAAAATTAGCTTCTCTGGAGGGGCCGGCCTTATATCAACCGCTCAAGACTACGCTCGTTTCCTTCAGATGACACTTAACGGCGGGGAACTCGATGGCAAACGTTTGCTCTCAAGGAAAAGTGTCGAACTCATGACTACGAATCATCTCGGTGACACCCCATTTCGAAAAGGTCAGGGCTTCGGACTTGGGTTCTCTGTCGTAACCGATCTCGGAACAAGAGGAAGCCTCGGTTCCGAGGGCGAGTATGGGTGGGGGGGTGCCTACCACTCAACTTACTGGGTTGATCCCGCGGAGCGATTAGTGGTCGTCTACCTAACTCAGATCCGTCCGGCAATCGGACTTAACGATTACGAAGCTCTCCGTAATGGCGTTTACCAAGCGATTATTGATTGAGCCATCGGAATCATTTTTATTTACAACTGGGAGTAGCACAATAAAAATTTCCGTATTAGACCAATCACCGATAAGAAGCGGCAGCAATGCAAGTGAAGCTTTAAACGAAACGATCGAACTCGCCCGACTCACAGACAAATTAGGCTTTCACCGCTTCTGGGTATCGGAGCATCACGCCTCTGGCGCCTTAGCCGGTTGCTCTCCTGAAGTTTTGCTTGGGCGCTTAGGAAACGAAACTGAATCCATCAGAATTGGGTCAGGGGGCATCATGCTCCCTCACTATAGCCCTTACAAAGTTGCCGAAAATTTTAAAGTCCTTGAAACGCTTTATCCGGGACGTTTAGACCTCGGCATCGGCCGAGCTCCAGGAACTGACCCATTTACCACCGCCGCAATTCGTTACGGATCGACAACGGGTCCACAGCACTTTCCAAATATGGTTTGTGACCTTCAATCATTACTTAATGATGATAATCCGATTACAGAGGGAATGGAGCAAGCGCGGGCCTATCCAAAAACGCAGAACCCGCCTTCACTCTGGATGCTCGGGTCAAGCGAGGATAGCGCATTCCTGGCCGGGAGAAATGGTCTGCCCTACAACTTCGCGTACTTCATCAACCCAAACATTCGACAGGATATTTTCCAAATATATCAGGATCAGTTTCAGCCTGGACCAAATCATAACGCGCCTTATACATGCCTAACTTTGTTCAGTATCACAGCAAACTCTGAAGAAGAAGCTCAACATTTGGCAAAGAGTAGAGACCTCTGGTACATCAAACTTTTGCGAGGTGACCCTGGCCCGTTCCCCACCCCTGAAGAAGCTGAGAGTTACGAGTATTCAAACGGAGAACTTGAGTTAATACGACAAAATCGAGAAAAACGTGCCGTGGGAACGCCCAAACAGGTCTCCAAAAAGCTAAAAATGATGGCTGAGGATTTTAATGCAGACGAAATCATGCTGGTGAGCATAACTCACGATCCAATAGCGAGAAAACGTTCTTACGAACTCATTGCAAATGAGTGGGAACTTACCCCAATCGCAGCTTAGTATTCAAAACGAATTTCAGCAGGCATCAATCCAGCTTTGATTGTTGCCCCCCAAATTTCATTACCCATCTCGTTCAGGTGTAAATTATCCTCAACAAAAATGTCGCCCATCACGCTGCCGCTTGAATCTAAAAACGGGGACGCAGAATCAATAAAAGTTACCATCGGATTTAGTTCCGCTATAGCCGAAAATCTTGCACTAACACTCCGCGCGGCATCCCAAACATGTAAACGTGAAATACTTGGCTTAACTGCCAGAACATAAATTCGTGTGCGAGGAAGTTCTTGAGCAACTTTCGATACTATCTGCTCGAACTGTTCAACAATTAAATCCTCGCTCAAATTGTATGCGGTATCATTATCACCTTCATATATTAATATTGCCCGCGGCTTGTAAGCCAAGGCAACGCGATCAAGATAATGCAAAACATCACCCATTACGCTACCACCAAAGCCACGAGGAATAACCGTAAGTGGCGCGAGTGCGTTTTTAGCTTTATCGTTCCAACGAGCAATACTTGAGCTCCCTGTCAGCACGATCGCATTTTCAGGTGGAGGATTAAGCGCATCTTCCTGCTCAAACGCGAGAATAGTTTCCTCAAACCGACCCGGATCAAGATTTTGTGCTTTTACTAAAGAAATAGACAAAAAAGTGTAGAAAAACCCAATCAAAATTTTCCGATGACTGATTTGAATTCCAACAAGCATCACATGCTCCAATATTTATAAAACATAAACAGAAAAAACCCAAATGGACTGTTACATATTATTTCGCAAACAATTGATTATCAATATCTCGAAATGCTTTGAATTCCAGCGCGTTTCCAGAGGGGTCCAGAAAAAACATCGTGCCTTGCTCACCAGCCTCGCCTTTAAATCGTATATAGGGCTCTATAACAAATTCTTCAATGACATCTCTCCACCTAATTGACAGGCTCTTCCACTCGTCAAATTCCATCACCACGCCAAAATGAGGAACCGGAACACCCTGCCCATCAACGCCATTTAAAATACTGCCAACCTTGCCGGTCCTGCCAATATTACCATTAAGGTGGGTGACGAGCTGGTGCCCAAAAAGATCGAAATCTATCCATTGAGAGCAGCTACGACCCTCAGGCAACCCGAGTCTCTTGCCGTAAAATTCTCTTGCCTCGTCTATGTCTCTTACCTGGATGGCAAGATGAAAAGGAGTTAGAGTCATGAGTGCAATTCCCCTATCTCAGGCCTGCTGCAATACCTTCGACAGTTTCGCTCAATGCTAAATATCTTACCTTCGTATTTCCGCGGCGGCCCTCTCCATCAGCCCGAAGCTTCCGAGCGAGCTCAACAAGTTGATCAGCCATATTAGAATCTTTCTCGCGCTCCTCTAACAAAACTTCCGCATTACCAAGTGCATAATCCAACTCTTGATCACGCGCCGAAGATAGGACCCCAGCTCTTGCCAGTTGATCTCGGTAAGCGCGGGCTACAACGGGGACGGACGGCCATACGTGTCGCTGTTGGCGCTGCGCATTGAACGTACTGTCCGCGCTATTCAAAGATGCAGCTGCGATTTCATTGGCACTTAGGTAATCGCTTGGCTCCAAAGCTAAGACATCTATCCCACGAGCAATTTCAGTACCGTATATCAGTCCCTGGAACCAATACGTGGACCAGTACCCACCCAGAACTAGGTCTTCCTCGTCGACAGGACCTCGATCGAAGAAAGCTATTTCCTGAACATTCGCAGAATCAGTGAAATCAAATACTGACGCTCCGCCCTGATACCACGCTTGAATCATCAAATCGCGCCCCGGCACTGGAATTAATGACCCGTTATGCGCAACACAATTTTCCTGCTCCGTTTGCGGTGCAGGCATCTTATAGTAACCGCGGAACTGTAATTTTCCATCTGAGATATCATAAATAGCATCAGCGCCCCAAGTAATCGGGTCTTGCGCTCGACAACGTGGTCGTCCTCCACCACCCCACTCATCGGTAAACACCACCTTTGTACCTGCGTTGTTAAAAGTGGCTGAGTGCCAATACGCAAAGCCAGGGTCTACTACTTCATCTATCCGAACAGGGTTAACCGGATCAGAAATGTCTATCAGAAGCCCATTGCCAGAACAGGCGCCGGCAGCAAGACCAATTTCGGGGTAAGCGGTAATGTCATGACATTGATTTGTTCTCCGAGTAGTCTGTGTGCCCGGTCCATGGTCACCGCCTTCCCATAAGCCGGCAATAACTCCAGACTCCGGGTCCGAAAATAAGAAAGGTTGATTTACGATTCGAGCATCTTGTGGACTGTCAACTGGGACTTGGATA
>Ga0228615_1001136_pt1 | contig 13782 bp, 11 predicted proteins | sample 16DmetaG_FD_190530 | JGI IMG/M metagenome (GOLD analysis project Ga0228615, IMG submission 190530) | Seawater microbial communities from Monterey Bay, California, United States - 16D | ecosystem: Environmental > Aquatic > Marine > Coastal | place: USA: California | collected 2016-10-17
ACGAAACGAATTTTTATCGTGTTTCAGGAAAAGCAATTCCTGGTAAAGACAAAGGGGAGGCGCGCAATGAATTGCCGCCGGTTGACACGAGGAGTCTTTTGCCATGAGTTTTCTTTTTTATGCGGGGGGTGCGGTGGCCCTGATCTCAACGCTTTTTGTTATTCTACAAACCAATGTGGTCCATGCTCTGATTTATTTGGTGCTTTCCTTGCTTGCTGTTGCGGTAGTCTTTTTTAGTCTTGGAGCTCCGTTCGTCGCTCTACTCGAGGCAATTGTATATGCTGGTGCGATCATGGTTTTATTTCTATTCGTAGTGATGATGCTCAATTTAGGACAAACAACTCGAGAACAAGAGAAAGCGTGGCTACCGCCAAGAGTATGGCTCATTCCAGTTGTTCTTGCGACAGTGTTGTTAAGTGGTCTCTTAAGCAGCTTTCCGGCCAATTCCATCGAGGTCACCGAGGTGGGGGTGATGGAAGTCAGTGGCCTACTGTTTGGCCCTTATGTACTTGCGGTTGAGCTAGCTTCCTTTTTACTTTTGGCTGGCCTGATTTCCGCGTATCACCTCGCGAAATCACGATGAAATTTGTTAACGATTAAGTTACTAGGGAAGGTATCTAATGGACACAATTCCGTTTGAGCATGGGTTGTTGCTCGCAAGTGCTTTGTTTGCTCTTGGATTAGTCGGGGTAACTACCCGCCGAAACATCGTTTTTGTATTAATGTCCCTAGAGATTATGTTGAATGCTACCGGACTGGTCTTCGTGGTCGGAAGTTCTAAGTGGGGCCATGCCGATGGGCAAATTATGTTTCTTATGATTTTAACGCTTGCTGCTGCTGAAGTCGCCGTCGGTCTCGCGCTAATTATTCAATTGTATCGAAGATTTAAAACAGTAGACATTGACGTTCTGAGTCAGTTGAAGGGTTGATTGACGCGAGAGTATAGGAGATACAAGTGTTTGAGTCATTGGGGTTACTACCGACATTTCCGTTGCTGGGGTTTCTTACCTTATTCTTGGCAGGGGGCTTTCTTCCAAGACGTATGATCGGATTAATCGGTGCGGGAAGTATCGGTCTGTCTTTTTTGGTAGCTCTATCAATTGTCATGCCCTTTCTGTCTGGAGACTCGGAAGAGGTGCGGCACGTTGTTTACACTTGGTTATCGGTTGGTAATTTTGAGTCAACGTTTGGATTATACCTGGATGGTTTAACGGTTGTTATGATTTTGGTCATAACCGGAGTTGGTTTTTTAATTCACCTCTACTCTACTGGTTTCATGATTGACGATCCGAGCTTCAGTCGTTTTTTTGCGATTATGAATCTTTTTGTGGCCTCAATGTTGATTCTTGTTATTGCTGATAACCTTTTGTTGCTCTACCTCGGATGGGAGGGGGTTGGTCTGTGTAGTTATTTACTAATTGGTTTTTGGTACACGGATCCGGAAAATGGGTACGCAGCTCGGAAGGCGTTTGTGACCACTCGGGTTGGCGACACGTCAATGGCGATTGGGCTCTTCTTGCTGTTCACTCAACTTGGAACGCTAGATATTCAAAGCTTGTTGGTTTTTGCGCAAGATCGGTGGGATATTGGATCTGGATTCGCCATAGCGGCAACCTTACTGTTACTTGGTGGTGCAGTGGGTAAATCAGCGCAACTACCGTTACAAACGTGGTTGCCAGATGCTATGGCTGGTCCCACGCCGATAAGTGCGTTGATTCACGCTGCGACGATGGTTACTGCCGGGGTCTACCTGATTGCTCGCATGCACCCTCTGTTCGAGTTGGCCCCTAATGTACAACTGCTAGTTGCACTGATCGGGCTCGCTACCCTCTTGATAGCAGGTTTTACTGCTATGACTCAGCATGATATCAAAAGGATTCTCGCTTACTCGACAATCAGTCAGATCGGTTACATGTTCTTAGGCTTGGGGGTCGGCGCTTGGTCGGCATCAATATTTCATTTGATGACACACGCCTTTTTTAAGGCTCTCCTATTTCTCGGAGCAGGGACGGTTATACTCAGCCTTCATCACGAGCACGATATTTTTAAAATGGGTGGTAAGTGGCGCCAGCTCCCTGTCGCTTTTGCGTCATTCATGATTGGTAGTCTCGCTCTTGCTGCTTTTCCTTTTACGTCAGGGTACTTCAGCAAGGACGAGATACTCATTGGAGCACTTGCGGTTGAGGGCGTAGGGCTATGGCTGTGGTTGGGCGGCGTTGTAGGCGCTTTCTTTACTGGTATTTATAGCTTTCGTTTGGTTTTTGTTGTGTTTTTTGGCGAGAGCAGAGGCCATCATGACGAGGGAGAGGTTACTGGTCTCGCCATGGCCTTGCCCTTGTTCGTTTTGATGGTATTAGCTCTGTTGGGTGGTTTTATTCACATTCCTGTTGATAATGTTTTTTCCCATGGAGCAGCATTGGTTGCCACACACGAGGAGCACTCCGTAAGCACTTTTATGCACGCGGTGATGATCGTTGTGCCTCTTCTCGGTATCGGTGTGAGTTATCTGTTTTATTGCGCTGGTGTTTTCTCTGTGAGTAGTCTTATGAAGCTTCCGTTGGCCAAGACCTTGCATTCTTTTTGGTATAGCGGATGGGGTTTTGATTATTTGTATAAACTTCTCTTCATATCGCCGTTCTTGTGGTTGTCTAAGGTGAACCGTCGCGACGTTGTCGATACTTTCTACGCTGGAATAGTCGTTCTGAGCGTTTTCGGTAATGCTGTTTCAGTGAGGTCTCAATCGGGATTGTTGCGTTGGTATATTCTAAGCATTGTAATTGGAATTGTTCTATTGGTGAGCTTAGGAGCATTTCTATGATTCTGTTGAGCTTAGTTGGAGTTTTCTTTTTCGGAGGTCTACTTGCATGGCTGTCGGAGTTTGTGGATGTAAGGTTGCCTCGTTGGGTCGCGATGTTAAGTGCGGTTATATGTGCAGGCCTGATTTCACGTTTGGTTTTTATGGTCGACTCGGGTGGCGTTGGGCTGTTGGGTTGGGTAGATGAATTTGAGGGGTCTTGGGTACCAAGCCTCGGCATTGATTTCTTCTTTGCGGCGGACGGTCTGACCGTTCTTATGCTTGCACTTACCGTTCTTCTTGGCATCGTTTCAATTGCCTCTGCTTGGGACGAGATTAAAGAGAGGGCTGGGTTTTTCTATTTTAATTTACTTTGGACGCTTGCTGGTGTTGTTGGTGTCTTTACAGCACTTGACCTGTTTTTGTTTTTCTTCTTCTGGGAAGTAATGTTAATACCGATGTATTTTATAATTGCGATCTGGGGCCACGAGAATAGGCGGTACGCAGCAACCAAATTTTTTATCTTCACTCAAGTCACAGGCATGATGATGTTGGTTTCATTGTTATGCTTAGTGTATTTCCACAGCCTGCAGTTTGGGGAGTTCAGTTTTAATTACAATGACCTGTTGCGTGTTGATCTCCCCAAGTCTATTGACCTATGGGTAATGCTCGGTTTTTTTGCAGCTTTTGCGACGAAATTGCCAAGTGTACCTTTTCATTCTTGGCTGCCTGATGCGCATTCGCAAGCGCCGACCGCGGGCAGTGTTTTGTTAGCTGGCGTGCTCTTGAAGACGGGAGCCTATGGGTTAATAAGATTCACTATTCCCCTCTTCCCGGAAGCGACTGTACTCTTCGCTCCGATAGCGATGTCCCTCGCGGTTATAAGTATTTTGTATTGCGCGAAAGTCGCGCTGGCACAGACCGATATTAAGCGTTTGATTGCTTATACTAGTGTCAGTCATATGGGTTTTGTGTTGCTCGGAATTTATGCGTGGAACGAGCTAGGACTCCAAGGGGCAGTTATGACCATGCTCGCCCATGGGTTGAGTGCAGCTGCGCTATTCATGTTAGCAGGCGGGCTTCAACACAGGATCCATACTAGAGACATGAGGGAAATGAGTGGTTTCTGGATCGTAGCTCCCAAGATGGCGGTGGTTGCTTTATTTTTCTCGGTCGCTGCGCTGGGATTACCTGGTCTCGGAAATTTCGTCGGAGAGTTTTTGGCTCTCTTAGGGGCGTTTAGCGTGAGTATTCCCGCTGCTGTGATAGCGGTCCTTGGGGTGATTTTTGCTTCAGTGTATTCCCTTTGGGTAATGCAGTCAGTTTTTCAGGGACCGTCTTTGAGACAGGAGGGTAAAGACTCAACACATGAAGCGTTATTGGACTTAGACAGGCGCGAGTTATTTTTTTATGGAGTCATGATGATCGGGTTATTGTGGATGGGGTTGTATCCGCAAACTTTCTTAGATTTTTCCTCAGGTGTAATTGAGGATTTAGTTATGTCAGATGACGCAGCAGCTTTATATGCCAGGGAGTTTTCGAAATGAGTGCATCTGATGTTATTCCAGTGGCAATTTCAGGCTCAGATCTGCTTGCACTCGCTCCCCATATAGCTCTGAGCGTTACCATTGTTTTTGTTATGTTGTTAATTGGTATCAAAAGAATTTATGCCATTTCTTCAGCTGTCAGTATGGTGGGTTTAGGCACAAGCGCCGTGCTCGCTTTTGTACAGTTCTATGGGGCACTGTCGAATGACACATCGCAACAAATTACGCCCTTGTTTAGAATTGATTTATTCTCTTTATTTTTTATCGCGATAATTTGTTGTGCTGCGTTTTCGTTGTCTGTATTCGCTTACAGCTATTTTATGCGCTTAAAAGATGACCAAGATGAGTATCAATTGTTACTTCTTTTAGCAGCTTTGGGTGGCGTTACACTGGCGTCCAGCACTCATTTTATCGGAGCATTGATTGGATTAGAAATGATGAGCATGGCACTTTATGGCATGTTAGCGTATCCGGTTCATTCTCATGAAAACTCAGGTGGAAGTCTAGAGTCGGCGTTTAAATATTTAATTTTATCAGCTGTCGCTTCTGCAACGATGCTGTTCGGTATAGGGCTGTTATACACAGAAACAGGGTTGTTAACAGTTATTGGCGTTGGAGAATTCGGTTCGGATCCTTCAGCACTTATTGGGATTGGATTGTTGTTCATTTTTGCAGGGATGGCATTTAAGCTTTCATTGGCACCATTTCATTTATGGACGCCAGATGTTTATGAAGGTGGCCCGATGCCGGCGAGTGCTTTTTTGGCTACGGTTGGAAAGATTGCCGTTGCTGCATTTATGCTTCGTTTGATTGCGCATACAAACGCCTTATCAATTGTTTCGGTTAATTTTGCTGTCTTGTCGGTTGCAATTTTCTCGGTATTACTTGGCAATTTACTCGCACTTCGACAACAAAATTTGAAACGGCTCTTGGCATATTCGTCGATTGCGCATATGGGGTATTTGTTGATTGCTATTCTTTCTTTTTCGGTTGAAAGCGATGGCTCAGTTTCCCTTGGAACTGGGTTGGCCGTTGATGCTGTTGTCTTTTACCTTCTCGCATACATGGTGATGTCTCTAGGCGCCTTTGGGTGCGCCTCACTGATCTCGTCAAGTGAGCGTGAATCTGACTCGATAGCAGATTATACTGGATTATTCTGGCGATCACCTTGGCTAGCCGTGGTCTTGACTAGTATGTTGCTATCATTGGCAGGAATTCCCTTAACGGGAGGATTTATTTCTAAGTTTCTAGTGTTTTTTGCTGCCGTTGAAGCTTCTCAATGGCTTCTCCTGTTTGTATTGGTGGTGGGAAGTGGCATTGGCCTCTATTATTATTTGCGGGTTATATTCCAAATGTTGCAAACACCGAGCAAGCTTGAGCCTTTGGGCATAAAAAGAAGTAATTGGGAAACACTGGGCGCTGTTTTAATGCTTTTCTTAGTTACTGCTGGCACACTCGTGTTGGGGGTTTATCCAGAGCCAGTCTTAAATTTGGTCGAACAAATTGGTCTTTCTCTGTAGTCAGTGTTTCGGCTCTGTTTTAGTCAAGCGCCTTCCTCTGTTGAATCTAGCTGTAAAAACGTGCTTTCATAGCCCGAATTATTAATAACGGTTGGATTGTTGTTATGCCTAATTTCGCGATTACGCCCATGGTTTTAGTGATTCCTGTGTTATTTGCTATGATTTTTTTGGAGCTGTTAGTTAGTTACTTAAAGGGTATGAAAGTTTACAGGCTTCAAGATACCGTGACATCAGTAAATACGGGTCTTTTAAGTCAATTTGTCAATTCTACTGGCGCGATTATCAGTGTTTTTATGTACGGCACGATCGAGCAGAAATTCGGGGCGTTCGAATGGAACGTTCAAAATCCCTCTACCTGGATTTTTTCTTTATTGCTTTATGATTTTTTATATTACTGGGTTCATCGTACCGGGCATGAAGTGAATATTTTCTGGGCAGCGCACATCACACATCATAGTAGCGAGGAGTTTAATATTTCGACCGCGATGCGGCAGGCGTCTACGGGTTTTTACTTCAAGTGGGTTTTTTACATACCGTTGGCAGTTTTAGGAATCCCACTTCAAGTTTTTATTGTAGTCGGTCTCGTTGATTTGTTGTATCAGGTATGGGTGCATACGCAGATTGTCGGTAAACTTGGCTGGCTAGAGAAATTTCTAGTTACTCCTTCCAATCATAGAGTGCATCATGGTCAGAACGATTACTGTATTGACAAGAATTACGGGGGTATTTTTAGTATTTGGGATCAGCTCTTCGGTACTTTTGCAATTGAGAGGGAGGAGGAGCCCATTGTTTACGGAATTCGAAAACCTTTAAACAGCTGGAATCCTGTTTGGGGAAATTTGCATTATTATTATCTGATAATTAAGAGTGTTAAGCGTCAGGATTCTTTTTCTAAAAAATTGATGTGTGTTTTTGGAGAGCCTGCCTGGCAGGGAGAGGGTGCGCAATCTCAAAAATCTGAGTCGCCTTCGGTAGACACTTATAAAAAATTTTCGACTTCTCCCCCAGTATGGGTAAATCTCTCAGGGCTCTTGACCACGCTGATTTCTGCTTCGCTGTTAATCTTTTTTCTAGGTACGAAGGGACAAATGTCTATCTTTATACAAACGCTTTGGGTCGCGATTGCAATTTTGACAGTTTTTAGCGCAGGTGTTGTATGGAGTTCAGCAGGTTGGTATAAGTCGGAATGATAACAAGTCTTGTGCTCTCCGATGCCTTTTTGCTTTGTGTTTGTTTTTATATTTTGCTAACGAGTCCTCAAAGTGTAACGTTTAAGTTCGGAGTCTCGTTAGTAAGCGTTGCGTCTTTTCTTGGGGTGCTGAAGTTCTCTGAAATCTTACCCCTCCCTTCACTTCACGCATTTTTCTCAAGCCTTAGTGCATCTTCAGCGATTTTAATGATCATGGTAGGAATTATATGGCGTAGCAGGTTAGTTGCAGTTTCCTCAAGGTACGCATGGATTCTATTTATGGTTAGCGCCGCATTAACTTTTATAATGAGTAGTGCTTTTGGTCTAAATTATTTTGGATATATGATGGCGGGCATTTCGACTGTTGGAATAATTTGTCACCAAGCCATATTGAAAAATAAAGACGGGCTTATCGGTGGCGTTTTGTTGCTGGTAGGGTTTCTTGCTTTTTTAACAAAAATTGAGCTATTTTCGGTCTTGGAGCCTGGGGATTACCTACATTTTTTTATGGCGGTAGGGATTTATAAGCTAAGTAGATCGACTGTTTTAGTTTAGGTATAGTAGGGATTAAGTAATTTCATGATCAGTGGAGGAGTGTTATGTTGAGATTTTTGTTATTTTTGTCATTCTGGCTAATAAGTAGCCTATCGTCAGCTGAGGCTATAGAGGATACGATAGCCGTTTCGAGCTCAGTTTTTGAACATCACGGTATGGTGCCTGAAGAAAATTCGGCGTACTCAGATAATATTTCGATAGATATTTCTTGGGCCAATTTGCCGGCTGGAACGCTTCAGTTAGCGCTTATCTGCGATGATCCAAAAGTAGTCGAATTAGGGATGATGCCGAGTCCTTTTGTGCACTGGGTTGTATACAATATTCCGGCCTCTGTTGATGGTCTGCCGGGTGGGCTGCCGAGCGACGAGGAGATCAGTGGTGTCGATGGATTAGATGGTGTAATTAATGGCATAAATGGTACCAGAAGGCCAGGGTACTTTGGGCCACGTCCGCCTGTTAATGGTGAGTTACATCAGTACGATTTTAGAGTTTATGCTTTGGATGCTGATCTGGATCTTCAGCCCGGTCTAAATAAGGACGGACTATTGGCTGCTATTGAGGGCCACGTGCTTGGAACGGGAATGCTGATGGGCCATTACGAAAGGAAAGAGTGAACTTTAAGGACGTTTTAAAGAGAAAAACGACTGTGCATTTACCACTGCATAGTCGTTCCCACCAAGCCTACCAATTGGTTGAAGCGCTTTGATATCAACCAGCCCCTCCTGGTTAATGAACTCGTCTTTAATATGCACGCCGATTACTTCCCCTATTATTATTTTAAAATTGTCGGCATCAGACCAGCCTGGGACGCTGACACTCTTTAAGTAAATGCACTCCAAATTGACCGGAGCCTCAGCCAGGCGCGGAGCCGAAACTAAACGTGAATCTATTGTTGTTAAACCCGTCATGGCAATTTCATCGATCGCTAAGGCAACACTTTTTGAAGATTCATTCATTTCGTTTCTCCAATCCCATGTCGCCATATTGCAGACAAACTCTTTTGTGTCTTCAATATTTCTAAGGGAGTCTTTAAGTCCATCTTCTGTTGCTGCGGTTCCGGAAGAAAACATCACCCTTGGCGGCTGATAGCTTACTGCATTGAAGAAGCTATAAGGCGCAAGATTGGGCACGCCATCAAGGCCTAGTGAGCTTATCCATCCTATAGGGCGAGGAACTATCAGCGAGTTAAATGGGTTGTGGGCGAGGCCATGATTTTTCTTTTTAGGTTCATAGAACATATTTATTCTCATGATTTTTAACATCGGAGGAAGAGTTTTTCTGTGCCATCACATTCTAGTATAGTACATCTATAAGTTTTTGGGATGTTGTAAGAACGGAAAGATTTATGGAATGAGCTTCTTGGTTCTAGAGAAGTATGGGATGAATTAGCGATTATTGATGCTCGAAGGATATTAGTGCGGGTGTTGGTCGTTATTTAAGTGCAGTTACTAGGTCGAGTGCACTTTGTGCGTCTCTAAACGAAAATGTGTTCTGAGTGTAAACATTTTGATAAAAAACGATCCCGTACAAGATCATCACTGGATGTCGAAAGCTTTAGAGCAAGCCAGAATAGCGGAGGCTATGGGAGAGGTTCCTGTAGGTGCTGTATTAGTTGGTGAGGGGGTGGCGTTAGCTTCTGGCTATAACCAGCCGAGAAGGCTTTTTGATCCAACGGCTCACGCTGAAATCATTGTGTTGCGCATGGCTGCGGAACGTCTTCGTAATTACCGTTTGCCGAATACGACCATTTATGTGACGCTTGAGCCGTGTAACATGTGTCTCGGGGCTTTGATTCATGCTCGGGTGAGTCGGCTTGTTTTTGGTGCTCGGGAGCCGCGCTCTGGAGCAATAATTAGTCGTCAAAGCTCTGATCATATTGATTATTTCAATCATAAGATTGAATGGTCGGAAGGAATTCTCGCTGAAGAGAGCGCGAGTTTGCTGACAAAATTTTTTGAAAGTAGAAGGAAAAAACGTTCATCATGTTTACGTTAAGGTAACTTGGGTATTATTACGAAAAGCTGATTGGGTTATTCTTTTCGCTTAACGTATAATATTTTAAGTTTCATCTTTATATTCCATGGCTAGGACTTTTTGATGCAGATAATGTTTGGCACTGCGGCATTTTCGCTTATGAAGCGTCAAAAATTGCTTGAACTTCTTCAAAAACACGTCCCAAGTATTTCTCAAGTCGATACGAGATATATACACCTCGTCGATGCTGATTCGGAACTGAATGATGACGAATCGACACTTCTTAACTCTCTTTTGGAGTATGGTGAAAGCTGCCGAAATCAAAGTGTCAGTTCCGAGTTTAAAATTGTTAAGACGGTGCTACCTCGGATGGGGACCATTTCGCCATGGTCGAGTAAAGCGCAAGATATTTTAAGAAATTGCGGCTTATGTTCCGTAAGTAGAATAGAGCGGGGTATAGAGTTCCAGATTCTCTCTGCTCAAGTATTGGGCGAAGACCAGGTCGCTTTGTTGGAAGGGCTCATCCACGACAGAATGACTGAGGTTGTGATTTCAGACTTCTCTGAAGCGACGGAATTGTTTCAAACGAACCCTCCGAAGCCTTTGCAAAATATCTCAGTGATGGAGGACGGAGAAGAGGGCCTTAAACAAGCTAACGTGTCTTTGGGGTTAGCATTAGCGGCTGATGAGGTCAGATATTTGCTTGATCAGTTTAACATTCTAAAACGAAATCCAACCGATGTTGAGCTCATGATGTTTGCCCAAGCAAATTCCGAGCATTGTCGTCATAAAATATTTAATGCTAGTTGGGAGGTGAATGGAATTTCGGAGCCGCATTCCCTTTTTGAGATGATAAAGCATACTCACTCAGCGTCGCCTGATGGAGTGCTATCAGCTTACAGCGATAATGCTGCGGTGATGAGGGGGTATGAGGGCCACCGATTTTTTCCAAATGAGAATGATAAAGTCTATCAGTATCGAGAGGAGCCCGTTCATATCCTTATGAAAGTTGAGACTCATAATCATCCTACGGCGATAGCTCCTTTTCCGGGCGCTGCAACGGGTTCGGGGGGGGAAATTCGGGATGAGGGAGCCACTGGAACAGGTGCTAAACCTAAAGCTGGATTAACCGGTTTTAGTGTGTCTAATCTAAAAGTTCCGGGTTTCGCGCAGCCGTGGGAAGAAGACTTTGGAAAGCCTGCACATATCTCATCGGCTCTTGAAATTATGCTTGATGGACCGATCGGTGGAGCAGCTTTTAATAACGAGTTTGGACGTCCCGCATTGACTGGATACTTCAGAACTTTTGAAGATTCTGTGATGGATGACACCGGTCACCAAGCGGTGAGGGGTTTTCACAAACCAATTATGATCGCAGGCGGACTTGGTAATATTCGTGAGTCTCAGGTTCTCAAAGAGAAAATCAAAAAGGGCTCAAGTCTTATAGTTCTTGGCGGTCCTGCTATGTTGATAGGGCTTGGCGGCGGTGCTGCGTCTTCCATGACAAGTGGAGCCGGTAACGAACAATTAGATTTTGCTTCTGTGCAGCGAGATAATCCGGAAATGGAACGTCGTTGCCAAGAGGTTATTGATGCCTGTTGGCAGCTAGGTGTAAATAATCCCATTGCGTTTATCCACGATGTTGGAGCCGGAGGGCTTTCGAACGCTTTGCCTGAGCTCGTAAAAGATGGAGGGTGCGGTGGCAGTTTCGATTTGAGGAAGGTACCTAGTTCTGATTCACAAATGTCTCCGCTTGAAATTTGGTGTAATGAATCACAGGAGAGATATGTAATTGCCGTGGCCCCGGATCGTTTAGACATTTTCTCCAAGATTTGTGAGAGAGAACGTTGTCCATTTGCCCTGGTTGGTGAAGCGATTGGGGAAAAGAAAATCGAAGTCATTGATTCGTATTTCGAAGACGTACCAATTGACTTGCCGATGGAAGTGCTTTTTGGAAACCCACCAAAGATGCATCGCAAGGCGGGTATTAGTATTCGACCGCGAAGCAGCTTCAACTTTGAGGGTATTGGTTTGGTAGACGCCATCGATCGAGTTCTTTCCTTGCCAAGTGTTGCTAGTAAAAGTTTCTTGATTACTATTGGTGACCGAACTATTACAGGTATGGTTAACCGGGACCAAATGGTTGGGCCTTGGCAAGTTCCCGTTGCTGATGCGGCAGTCACGGCAAATTCGTATTTAGGCTTTCGAGGAGAAGCCATGGCGATGGGTGAGAGATCTCCTGTAGCACTCTTTGATGCTGCGGCCTCGGGTCGAATGGCTATCTCAGAGGCACTTACTAACATAATGAGCGCTGATATCAAAAGTATTGGGGACGTTAAGCTGTCGGCAAACTGGATGGTGGCGGCAGGCTACGCGTCTGAGGACGCGAAGCTTTATCAGACCGTTCAAGCTGTCGCTATGGACCTTTGTCCAAAATTAGGGGTATGTATTCCAGTTGGGAAGGACTCGATGTCAATGAGGACTGTTTGGAAGGATAAAGAAGATTCTCTCGAAAGCAGTAACACCGCTCCGTTAAGTCTTGTTGTGACGGCTTTTGGCTGCGTCGAAGATATTCGTCGAACGCTGACCCCTGAGCTGGATAACAGCGCTGATACCCATTTGTTTTTGATTGATCTTAGCAGGGGCAAGAACAGGCTTGGTGGGTCTGCCCTAGGTCAAGTTTTTAGAAGTTTTGAAGGCCCTGTTGCGGATTTAGATAGTCCTGAGGAACTTATTCAAATGTTTAAGTTCATTCAGCTATGTCGCCAACGAGGTCTTTTGCTAGCGTACCACGATCGCTCCGATGGGGGAGTGCTGACTACCCTTTTTGAAATGGCTTTCGCTAGCCACGTCGGTCTAGATATTACTCTTCGCGAGGACTTGAATGAACAAAAGTTGATTGAGTCGCTGTTTGCGGAAGAGCTAGGGGCAGTGATTCAAGTCAAGTCTGAGGATTATGATGAGGTTTTTGAGATTGCCGATAGCCTCAGCATGGCGGATTCTCTTGAGTCAATCGCCTCGATTCGTGACGATGATTTTATCAAAATTTACAGTGGGGTAAGGGAGGTATTTACGAGTTCTAGAATTGATCTTCATCGAATTTGGGCGCAAACTAGTTATAAGCTGCAGTGTTTGAGAGATAATTCCGCTTGCGCGAAAGAAGAATTTGATGCTCTTTTGGATCCGGATGATCCAGGGTTGACTGTAAAGTCAAGTTTCGATCTGAACGTGGATATTGCGGCTCCATATATTAATGTTGGTTCTAAGCCCCGAGTTGCAATACTGCGAGAGCAAGGCGTCAATGGGCAATTAGAAATGGGGGCGGCATTTGATCGAGCGCATTTTGAATCTGTAGATGTCCACATGACAGACTTGATAGCTGGAAGGCAAACTTTGGGGGATTTTCATTTGTTTGCGGCTTGCGGTGGTTTTTCTTACGGTGATGTATTGGGCGCTGGAGGTGGTTGGGCTAAAACAATATTGTTTAATAGTTCGTTAAGAGATCAATTTGCATCATTCTTTGACAGAAAAGATACCTTAGCCTTTGGTGTCTGTAATGGTTGTCAGATGATGTCACACCTGACAGAGTTAATTCCAGGGACAGAGAATTGGCCAAAATTTTTTCGAAATAAATCTGAGCAATTTGAAGGACGTTTTAGTCTGATAAAAGTGGATGGTGACTCTTCGGTTTTTTTCAATGGAATGAAAGGCTCGCAATTTCCAATAGCGGTTGCTCACGGGGAGGGAAAGGCAGTTTTTGATTCTGAAGAAACAGCTAGCTCTCTTAAGCAAAGCGGTAATATTACCCTTCGTTACATTGACAATTATGGAGAAATTGCTGAGCAATATCCGGCAAATCCAAATGGTTCCATAGATGGAATAGCCGGGGTTTGTAACGACGATGGTCGAGTCTCTATTATGATGCCACATCCAGAGAGGGTTTTTCGAGCGAGTCAGAACTCGTGGCACCCCAATAGCTGGCGAGATGATGCCCCATCCATGCGTATTTTTCGTAATGCTCGCGTTTGGTTTGATTAGTCTATATTGGACCTAAAAATGTTCAAGATTGAATTTTACGTTCCCGAACAGAATTATGAGCCAGTGACCCAAGCGCTGTTCTCGGCAGGTGCGGGAAAAATTGGTGCCTATGATCAATGCGCTTGGCGAACCGCGGGTATAGGTCAATTTCGGCCCTTAGATGGC
>Ga0228615_1001140_pt1 | contig 13762 bp, 10 predicted proteins | sample 16DmetaG_FD_190530 | JGI IMG/M metagenome (GOLD analysis project Ga0228615, IMG submission 190530) | Seawater microbial communities from Monterey Bay, California, United States - 16D | ecosystem: Environmental > Aquatic > Marine > Coastal | place: USA: California | collected 2016-10-17
AAGCTATCACCAAATGGGTCATCAGATGCTAAAATAGGATTTTTCTGTTTTAAATCTGTTAAATTCTCTACTCCAAAATATATTTCAAATTTTTCAGTGAAAACTTTAGTAATTTGAGTATTTAATAAACTATATGAATTTGAATACTCTTCTAATTGATATTCCACCGTATTAGTTGATGTATCTGGTAATCGTTGTTCACCTATAAAATTATAAGTTAAATCAAATTTCCATTGTTTTATATCATTTATTTTTTTTGTTTCATATGAAATATTTGCAAATAAACGATGATTTGGTGTTAACGGTTTTGATAATTTTCCTGAAAAATAATCAGTTTCTATATCATAGAATTTATAGGCTAAACGTAGGCTTGTGAAATCATCTACATAATAATTAACCTCAGTTTGAAAACTATTTGCATAACTTTCTCCATCCAAATTGTAAAAAGAAATTCTTTGCGGATTTTCCCAATCTACTACAACTTGATTTTGAAAATGAGTTCTATAATAATCAAAAGTAATATCTCCTTTTCTATTAAATAAATTAAATCCCTGTAAGTATGATAACCCATAATTCCATGCAACTTCTGGATCTAATCCATAAATTTTACCTCCTGAGGATTGGATATCAATCTGTCTAGTACTTGCAAATAATTGTTGGTTTTCTGCAAATACATTACCGCTTTTTCTGCCCTGTCCAATCGAAGCTCTTAACACTCCTTTTTCCCAAGGAACATATCTAATATGTAATCTTGGTGTTATATAAGTTCCAAGTAAATTATGAGTATCTATTCTTACGCCTGAAGTAAAACTAAAATTATCTGAATTATCGTAAGCATACTCAAAAAAACCTCCAAAAGATTTCTCTTTTCTAGAAAAATTTATTGAATTAACAAATTCATCATAAATATCATACGTGAAATTTAATCCTGTCGTAAATTTACTACGTGTATCACCTATTATTGAATTAAAGAGTAAGTTAGAGTAAACACTTTGATGATTAATATCATACGTTTTAAGGCCGAAATAAGAATCTTGATCATGGTTACTATAGGAAAACTGAAATCCAAAACTTTGAAAAGGGAGTTGTGGAAAAACATATCCTAATTTTAAAGAAGAATCAAAACGCTTTGTGTCTATTTCACCACCCCATACCTCAGACCTACCTTTATCTTTAAGTGGATCAAAATTATTTTGGCCAGTTTGTTTAGAATCATCCATAAATCGGACATTAATAAAACTTACCCATCCTTTTTCTGCATCTAAATATTGCCAACGGTTCATAACATTAACTTGACTAATTAGAGGATTATCTAAAAATCCATCCTTATTCCTGTCAAATTTTTTATTTCTATAATTTCCATGAATATAAACTCCTGTTTGCCATTTGTCAGAAATTTTATGATTTAAATGTGAGTTCAGTTCATATCTACCTCCTAAAGAACCATAAGCATTTAGAAAGATTCTATTATCTGTTAGAGGTTTTACTAACTCAGCATTAATTTGACCTGAAATACTCTCATAGCCATTAATAACACTCCCTGCACCTTTGGTGATTTGAATACTTTCAACCCATGTTCCAGGGGTAAAAGTAAGACCGAATACTTGACCAGCGCCACGTATTGATGGAATATTTTCTTGAGTAATAAGTAGATAAGGACTCTTTAGGCCTAACATTTGAATTTGACGAGTCCCTGTTAATGCATCAGAAAAATTTACATCAATGGATGGGTTTGTTTCAAAACTCTCAGCTAGATTGCAACAAGCTGCCTTGAGAAGCTCTGCACTATTAACTGTAAAAACATTTTTTGTTTGAATAAAGGACCTTTGAGTAGCCTTCTTTTTACTTTTTAAGGTTACTTCTTCCAATTCATTCTCTAATGTTATAAAATGATGTATTGGCTCCAAATCACTAATATTAAGTGTATCTGTCTTATAACCTACATAGCTAACTACAAGTTTCTTATAGCTTTTTTTGTATGGAATTGTAAACCATCCTTTTTCGTTAGTTGTAGCACCTATAGAGTTATTTAGCCAGTAAACATTAGCTCCAAAAACTCCTAAATTATCTTTTGGATTATTTTTATCCATGATCATACCAGTTAATGTTTCTTGAGAAAATAAAAACAATGGTAAAACTAAAAATATGATAATAATACTATTTTTTTTCATTGGGTTTAATTTAATTTTAATAATAACAAGACGACTTACCATCTAAAAAGATGATAAAAATGTAATATTATTTAATAATTAAATTAAAAAAACCTGATGTAAAACCTGAAAATCATTGTTAATATCAGGCGGAGAGAAGTCTTTGTAATACTCTAGTTTAAAAGAGGTAATTATATGAAAACCAACATAAAGGCTTGAATTCCAAGAAAGAAATTGTAATTCTAAATTATGAAGATTAGTGGGTTTTTCTATATTAAATAAAGATGATTGAAAGAGTGTTATTTGGTCTAGACAGCAATTATTTCCCTTTAAAACTGAATTATTGGAATTTATTTTAACCTCCTCCATACCACAATTATCGGCATTTCCAAAATAAGACACATCGATAACTTGATCACCACAGATATGTTCATCTATGGCAAAAGACATAGATGAAAATAAGACTATAAATGAAAGTATTGATGCGGTTATTTTCTTGATAATTGTTTCCATTGTTTTGCAAATTTACAATAGAAATATTTAAAAATATGTTAAACTATTAATTAGGTGTATTATAATCATAAAACTCAAGCAAATGAATTATAAATCTTTGGGTACACAAGAAAAAAGATAATTCTTTACAAATTATTTCTATTTTAAAAAATATTATTAAAATAATTAAGGTTATTGTTAAAAAAGAACTGTATTTCTTTTTTCTTTCATGGAGAATTTGAATTAATTTTACGAAATATTTTCATAGTATATTAAAGACATGAATATTAATTTTATAAGAGAAACTATAGAAGATATTGTATCCTCTAAGAAAACAACATCATCAAAACAACAAGCTATTTGTGATTTTTTAGAAGATCAAATATCATATTATCATTGGGTAGGTTTTTACTTTAAGAATGGTAACAAGCAAGAGTTGAAATTAGCAGAATTCACAGGAGAGCCAACAGATCATACCATTATCCCTTTTGGTAAAGGAATTTGTGGACAGGTAGCTTTGAGTAACAAAAATTTTGTTGTTCAAGACGTAACTGAGGAAGAAAATTATATTTCATGTGGATGGAAAGTGAAATCAGAAATTGTAATCCCTATTTTTGCAGGTGGTGAAAATATTGGTCAAATAGACATTGATTCTCATGATTCTAACCCATTCTCAGAAAATGACGAACAATTATTAGAGTTTGTTTGCGAAAAAGTTGGTGAACTACACAAAAATTAAAAAAAAGACTATAACAATCTTGAAGAAACTTTTAAAAAAAAATTTTATTCACAATTATAGTATAAGTTTCTTTATTTCAAATTAGTTTCTGTTGTTTTAGCAACTCACATTTAGTAGATTTGTGTGCTTAACTAAGCACACAAAATGAGCAATCTAAAAATTATCCAATCTGCATTAATTTCTGTATTTCACAAAAATGGACTAAAGCCAATAGTTGAAGAGTTACACAAAAAAAATGTTACCATATACTCAACAGGAGGTACAGAAAAATTTATCAAAGAATTAGGAATTCCTGTTACTCCTGTAGAAGATGTTACCTCTTATCCCTCAATTTTAGGCGGTAGAGTAAAAACATTACACCCAAAAGTTTTTGGAGGGATATTGAATAGACAAGATCATCAAGGAGATATTTCAGAAATGAAAGCATATGAAATTCCACAGATTGATCTTGTAATTGTTGACTTATATCCTTTTGAAAAAACTGTGGTCTCTGGCGCAACAGAACAAGAAATTGTTGAAAAAATTGATATTGGTGGTATTTCTCTTATTAGAGCTTCTGCAAAAAATTTTAAAGATACTTTTACCATATCATCCATGGATCAATATGAAGAGTTTTTAAAACTCTACAAATTAAATAATGGCTCTTCAAGTCTAGAGGAAAGGAAAAAGTTTGCTGCAAAATCTTTTAATATTTCATCTCACTATGACACTGCTATTTTTAATTATTTTAATGAAGATGAAGTTGTATACAAAGCAAGTGAAGTAAATTCAAAAACACTACGTTATGGAGAAAACCCACACCAAAAGGGATATTTCTTTGGAGATTTAGAAGCTATGTTTGATAAACTTCATGGTAAAGAGTTAAGCTACAATAATCTTCTGGATGTAGACGCTGCTGTAAACTTGATGAATGAATTTATATCCGAGGATCCAACATTTGCTATTTTAAAGCATAATAATGCTTGTGGTTTTGCTCAAAGAGAAACAATTTGCAAGGCTTATGTTGATGCATTAGCTGGTGATCCAGTTTCCGCTTTCGGAGGTGTCTTGATTTCGAATACTAAAATTGATCTAGCTACCGCCAATGAAATTCACCAACTTTTTTGCGAAGTAGTAATAGCACCCTCTTATGATCAAGACGCTCTTACAATTTTAAAAGGCAAAAAGAATAGGGTGATTCTGATTCAAAAAAGTTTTGAATTACCCAAACAAATTGTTAGAACCTCATTAAATGGATTATTAATTCAAGACAAAGATGATAAAACTGATGCTTTAGGAGACTTATCTTATGCAACTAACAACAAACCAACAGACAAAGAATTAGAAGATCTATTATTTGCCTCAAAGATATGTAAGCACACCAAATCAAACACTATTGTGTTAGTTAAAAACAAGCAATTATTGGCTAGCGGAACTGGACAAACTAGTAGAGTTGATGCTTTAAAGCAAGCAATAGAAAAAGCTAAAAATTTTAATTTTAACCTTAAAGGAGCGGCAATGGCTAGTGATGCCTTTTTCCCTTTTCCTGACTGCGTGGAAATTGCTGATAAAGCAGGAATTACAAATGTAATTCAGCCAGGCGGATCGATTAAAGACCAATTAACCATTGATTATTGTAATAAAAATAATGTTTCCATGGTAATGACTGGTACTAGACATTTTAAACATTAAAAATCAACGTAATTACTAGCTTATTTTTATTAGATTTGTAAGTAATCACACACATTTAGAAAATTAATCATTTTTATGGGCTTTTTTGATTTCATGACTGAAGATATTGCCATTGATTTAGGAACGGCAAATACACTTATTATTCATAATGGTAAGGTTGTGATAGATAGCCCATCTATTGTTGCAAGAAATAGAGTTACTGGTAGAATTATTGCCACTGGTAAAGAGGCCAACTTAATGCAGGGTAAAACGCATGAAAATATTAAAACAATTCGCCCATTAAAGGACGGTGTAATTGCAGACTTTCAAGCATCTGAGGAAATGATTAAGGAATTTGTAAAAAAAATTCCTGCTATAAAAAAGAAGCTTTTCCCACCAGCACTAAGAATGGTAATTTGTATTCCTTCTGGGATAACAGAAGTTGAAAAAAGAGCGGTACAAGATTCTGCTAGGCATATGAACGCCAAAGAAATATATTTAATATATGAACCAATGGCTGCGGCAATTGGGGTTGGTATCGATATCATGGAGCCTAAAGGAAATATGATTATTGATATAGGTGGTGGAACAACTGAAATTGCAGTAATAGCTCTGGCTGGTATCGTTTGTGATCAGTCTGTAAAGGTGGCAGGAGATTTATTTACTAATGATATTATGTATTATATGAGGACTCAACATAACCTCTATGTTGGAGATACCACAGCTGAAAAAGTAAAAATAAATATTGGTGCAGCTACAGAAGATTTAGACAATCCACCAGAAGACATGTTAGTTCAAGGTAGAGATTTGCTTAGTGGAAAGCCAAAACAAGTACAAGTTTCTTTTAGAGAAATAGCCAAAGCATTAGATAAATCAATTTTAAGAATTGAAGATGCTGTTATGGAAACACTCTCTAAAACCCCTCCAGAATTAGCTGCTGACATTTATAATACAGGAATTTACCTTGCCGGAGGAGGTTCTATGTTGAGAGGTTTAGACAAACGTCTTTCAAGAAAAACAGACTTACCTGTTTACATTGCTGAAGACCCGCTTAGAGCTGTTGTAAGAGGTACTGGAATAGCCCTGAAAGAATTAGATAAATACAAAAGTGTCTTAATGAAATAATCACAGACATCTTTACTTCTTATGCAACAACTCATCTATTTTATTCAGAAGTATCGGTATTTTTTATTTTTTTTGCTTTTAGAATTTATAGCAATTAATTTAGTAATTAATAATCGTAGTTTTCATAAAAGTAAATTTGTAAACTCTGCCAATTCATTCACAGGCGGATTTTATAATAAAATAAATTCTATTACTGATTATTTACATCTTAACAAAGAAAACCTTTTACTTATAAACGAAAATCTAGTATTAAAAAATAAAGTTGAGAAATTTTCGCAATTGATAGCCGAGATTAAGTCAAAAAAGGTTGATGATACCACAAATTTTAAACAAAGATTTTATTTTATTGAGGGTAAAATAGAAAAAAATCAATTTGGCGGAAATTATAACTTTCTAACTATTAATTTAGGGAGAAATGATAGTATATCAAATGAAATGGCTGTGATTAATTCAAGGGGAATCATAGGTATTACAGAGCATGTATCTAATAATTACTCTCGAGTTCAATCTATTCTAAACAGAAATAGTAAAATTAATGCCCGACTAAAAAACAGCTCATACTTTGGTAGTTTAATGTGGAACGGTATGGATTATAATATTTTACAACTATTAGATATTCCTAGACAAGCAATCATTAAAAGCGGGGATACAATTGTAACTGGCGGTATGTCAACGATTTTTCCTGCAGGTATACCGATTGGAAAAGTAATTGATACTGAAGAAGGGTCTTCAATAAAAAGGATTGTAAATATTCAACTTTTTAACGACATGAGTAATCTGAAAAATATTTATGTAATTAAAGATTTTGACAAGCATGAAATAATGAATCTTGAAAACAACCGCAATGAATAAAATACGAGTATTTATTTGGACTGTTTTGATTCTATTTCTCCAAATATTGGTGTTTAATAACATTAATTTTTCAGGTAATATTAATCCATATGTATACATCACATTTATTTTTTTATTTCCCTTAAATAAAAACAGATTCATAATTTTATTTTGTGCTTTTTTATACGGATTAACATTAGATTTTTTCTCTGATACTGGTGGAATACATGCTTCATCTCTATTAATTATAGCATTTCTTCGTTTATATTTTATTAAACTATTTTTTAAAAAAAACAATATTGATTACTTACTATTTGATCTTCATACAGAAACATTTGGACAAGTATTTAATTATGTAGTAACCCTAACTATTATTCACCATTTTATATTGTTTTCACTAGATAATTTTAGTTTTCAAAATATGGGAACAGTTTTATTAAACACCTTATATTCAAGTGTTTTTACTTTAACTCTTTATTTTGCTGGGTCATACATACTAAGAGAAAAACAACTTAATTAACCATGAAAAGGAGTTTTTTGCTATATTTTTTAATTTCTGTAATGGGGATCCTATTTATTGGGAGGCTATTTCAATTACAAATAATAAAAAGTCGCAACTATAACCCTGTGAAAAATTCTGCTGTAAAAGTTATGTTTGATTTTCCAGAGAGAGGCTACATTTACGATAGAAATGGAGAATTATTAGTAGCTAATCAACTATCATATGATGTAACTATTGTTCCAAATGAGGTGATTCCCTTAGACACTATAGAGCTATGCTCACTATTAAAAATAACCAAAGAAGATTTTTTAAAACGATTTAATAAAGCTGTCAATTATGCACCTTGGCTAGAGTCTGTTTTCCTTAAACAACTTGCTAAGGAAGATTTTGCTTTTCTTCAAGAAAAATTACACAAATTTCAAGGATTTAATATCCAAAAAAGAATCATACGAAATTACCCTATAAAATCTGCAGCAAATATTTTAGGTTACATCAATGAAGTAAACGAAATAGTTGCAAAGAATGATGATTACTATGAGCAAGGAGAGTTAATTGGAAAAGCTGGAGTTGAAGCACAATATGAAAAGGAACTCAGAGGGAAAAAAGGGAAAAAATATTTTAGAAGAGATCGGCTGAATAAAATAATGGGGACTTTTAAAAATGGTATGTACGATTCTTTGTCTGTAAACGGAAAAGATATTACACTAACTATAGATAGTAATCTTCAGCAATATGGAGAGTCATTAATGAAAGGGAAAAGGGGTGGCATCATAGCACTTGAACCCTCTAGCGGTGAGATTCTTGCACTAATAACAGCGCCAAGCTATGATCCTAATATGATGGTAGGACGTTTACGATCTCCTAATTCTGTAAAACTACTTGGTGACACAATTAATAAACCAATGTACGACAGAGGCTTAAAAGGAACTTATGCTCCAGGTTCTCCTTTCAAACTAATTAATGCTTTAATTGGTCTCCAAGAAGGAGTTATAAATGAAAATAGCCGTTTTTATTGTAATGGAGGTTATCGTTACGGAAACCGAAAGAAGGAGTTTATGAAATGTCATTGTGATATTTTTGGAAAACCTATTGAATTACATTCAGCAATTTCAAAATCATGTAACAGTTATTTTGCAAACACCTACAAAAGAATTATTGAAAAAAATAACAACCCAAATGAAGGCATGAATAATTGGAGCTCTCATGTTAGAAGCTTTGGTTTAGGCAATTATTTAGGATATGATCTACCTGAAGGCGATAAAGGATTAATTCCAAATGGAGAATATTATAGCAGAATGTATAAATATAAATGGAATGCCTCAACAAATATTTCAAATGCAATAGGGCAAGGAGAAGTACTAACAACTCCCATACAACTAGCAAATGTTACTGCAGCAATTGCTAATAGAGGGTTTTTCTTTACTCCTCATGTAGTAAAAAATATTGATAATAAAATAATAAGTGATTCCGTATATATGCACCCAAAACAAACCTCTATTGATAAGGAACATTTTGAACCAATAATTGAAGGGATGCATGAAGTGTTTAAAACTGGAACTGCTAGCTGGGTCAATATTAAGGGTATTGATATTGTTGGTAAGACTGGGACATCAGAAAATTTCATGAAGGTTAACGGAAAAAAAATTAAATTAACAGATCATTCAATTTTAGTTGCATTTGCACCAAAAAACAATCCTAAAATTGCAGTTGCTGTATTTATTGAAAATGGAGGATTTGGTTCTACTGTGGCAGCACCAATAACAAGTCTTTTAATTGAAAAGTATTTAACAGGACAAGTAAAAAGAAAATGGATTGAAGATCGAATGTTAGCCGCGGATTTAAGTTCAATTTATCAAAGTCAAATTAAAGAACCCAATAAAGTTGAGGCAGGAACAAAATAATATTTTTTTTGGTATAGATTGGCTCCTAGTATTCTTTTTCTTAATACTAGTCGGCTTTGGCTGGATAAATATTTTTGCTGCTACCTATTCAGAGGAAAGTATCCAAATTTTTGATTTTTCCACAAAATATAGCAAACAACTTCTATGGATTTTATTGAGTATTCCACTTATTATATTGATTCTCTTTATTAATGCTAAATTTTTTCAACAATTTGCCAGTATTTTTTTCGTCTTGTCATTACTCTCATTAATTGGTTTATTTTTTTTTGGAACAGAAATTAATGGTGCAAGATCATGGTATCGATTCGGAAGTATCGGTATTCAGCCGTCAGAATTTGCCAAAGTATTTACTGCACTAGCACTAGCAAAATTATTAAGTGATAGAAAATATAACTTAAGCATAATAAAAAATCAACTCAAAGCTTTTATTATTATTTTTTTACCCGCATTTTTAATTGCTCTTCATGATCCTGGTTCTGCAATTATATATTTAGCGTTCTTTTTTGTTTTAAATAGAGAGGGCTTAACATTAGCATATATTATCCTTGGGTGTACTTCTATACTGTTATTTGTTCTTACCATTTTATTAGGGGTCAAAATAATTATCGGTTATCTTTTTATTTTAATAACCCTATACATGCTATATAGCATCTATAGAAATAAACGTTTTTTAAAGTTTAATTGGACTAAGATTTTAGGGATGTACTTAATTTCTTTCCTTTTTATTTTTTCTGCAGATTATTCATATAATCATGTTTTAAAAAAACACCAAAGAGATAGATTTGAGGTAATACTTGGAAAAACATCCGATACAAAACAAATTGGTTATAATTCAAATCAATCCATGCAAACTATTAGTTCAGGAAAATTTTGGGGGAAAGGATTTCTAGAGGGCGACAAAACCAAAGGAGATTTTGTTCCTGCTCAAGACACAGATTATATATTTAGTGTTGTTGGGGAAGAATGGGGATTTATTGGGTCAAGCCTTTTAATTCTTGTTTTCATATCGCTTCTTTTTAGAATAATCTACAGAGCAGAAAAACATGCCAATAAATTTGGAAGAATATATGGATATGGTGTTGCTTCAATTTTATTTTTTCACTTGATAGTAAATATAGGAATGGTTATTGGTCTCATACCTACTGTTGGCATACCACTACCATTCCTAAGTTACGGAGGATCCTCTCTTTGGGGTTTTACTTTATTACTATTTATTTTTATAAAATTAGATGCTCAAAAAAGTTACGATTGGTAAATAACTTTTGATAAGCCAAAAAAAAAAGCGCTCTGATGGTATCAGAGCGCTTTTTATTATTTTGTAGTCTATACGATTAAAGTGTAGCTACTTGTTTTGTTAATTTAGACTTTAAATTAGCTGCTTTGTTTTTATGGATAATATTGTTTTTAGCTAGCTTATCTAACATAGAAGTTACCTTTAACAACATTCCTTCTGCCTCTTTCTTATCAGAGGATGCACGGAGGTCTCTAACAGCATTACGAGTAGTTTTATGCTGATGTTTGTTACGTAACCTCTTAGTTTCGTTACTTCTTATTCTTTTTAATGCTGACTTATGATTTGCCATTTCTATTATGTTTTTTTTAATAAAACTTGTAGTCCGTACGGGAATCGAACCCGTGTTACCAGGATGAAAACCTGGCGTCCTAACCCCTAGACGAACGGACCAATTGCAATCTTGTAAAAAATTTTATCCCGATTGCGGATGCAAATATACAACGTTTTTAAATTTGTACAATATTTTTTTACAAAATTTAATATGCCTTTGCAAACAGGACTTTTCTTAATGATTTTTCTCCTGTAAAAATACAAGTACCCAGCTCTTCTTTGCCTTTATTTGGTATACATCTTATAGTAGCTTTGGTTAGCTCTTTAATCTTATTTTCTGTCTCAATGGTCCCATCCCAGTGAGCAGACACAAAACCACCTTTACTCTCAATAACTTCCTCAAACTCTTTGAAAGAATTTACCTCAGTAATATGATCATTCCTGAAAGAAAGCGCTCTATTAAATAAATTTTGTTGAATTTCTTCAAGAAGCTCACAAATATATTCTGATAGTTGATCTTGAGAGATTGTTTGTTTTTCCAGGGTATCTCTTCTAGCTACCTCTGCAGTATTATTTTCCATATCTCTATTGCCAATTGCAATTCTCACAGGAACCCCTTTTAACTCATATTCTGCAAATTTAGCACCAGGTCTAAAGGTATCTCTGTCGTCAAACTTTACTGAAATATTCTTTTCTCTGAGTGACTTCACTATTATTTTTACTTTCTCTGAGATTAGTATTAATTGATCCTCTCCTTTGTAGATTGGAATAATAGCAACCTGAATAGGAGCTAATCTTGGAGGTAATACCAATCCAAGATCATCAGAATGTGTCATTATTAAACCACCTATTAAGCGAGTTGAAACTCCCCAAGAGGTAGCCCAAACATATTCTTGCTTTCCTTCTTTAGAAGTATACTTTACATCAAAAGCTTTAGCAAAATTTTGACCTAAAAAATGTGATGTTCCAGCTTGAAGTGCTTTACCATCTTGCATTAATGCCTCTATGGTGTACGTTTCTTCTGCTCCTGCAAAGCGCTCACTTTCCGACTTAAATCCTTTTACAACTGGCATAGCCATAAATTCTTCCGCAAACTTAGCATATATGTCCTGCATTAGTTTGGACTCAATGAGTGCCTCATTTTTAGTTGCATGAGCTGTGTGTCCCTCTTGCCATAAAAATTCAGCAGTTCTCAAAAACAATCTTGTTCTCATTTCCCAACGAACAACATTGGCCCATTGATTAATCAATAATGGTAAATCTCTGTAAGATTGAATCCATCCTTTATATGTATTCCAAATAATTGCCTCTGAGGTAGGTCTAACTATTAGCTCTTCTTCTAATTTCGCTTCAGGGTCAACACGTAGTTTTCCCTCTTTATCAGGATCATTTTGTAATCTATAATGAGTAACAACAGCACACTCTTTCGCAAAACCCTCAGCATTTTTTTCCTCTGCTTCAAATAAACTCTTAGGAACAAATAAAGGAAAATAGGCATTCTGATGACCTGTTTCCTTAAACATCCTATCAAGTTCTTTCTGCATGTTTTCCCAAATAGCAAATCCATAAGGTTTGATCACCATACATCCTCTTACAGCTGAATTCTCAGCCAAATCGGCTTTAACAATAATTTCGTTATACCATTTTGAATAATCTTCCGCTCTTTTAGTTAACTTCTTACTCATAATTTTGCGTTTGGCATGGATGTTGTTAAATTATTGTTATTATATTTATTGTAAATTTGTTAAAAGGTAAAAATACGAAAGCAAAACTAAAGCATTTTAAGCACAGTGAATAAAAAAAAATATGCTTTTTTAATTACTATTTTATTTTTTTACTACTAAAAAAAATCATTATGAAACCAAACTGCTACTTCAAATCTGCTGAGTTACCTCTAACAATTTTTCTATTATTTATTCTTCTTTCGTCATGCACTGTCTATCAAAATGTTCCTGATAATGATGGTATTTACACAAAAGAAATTAAAAGAACAAGAGTCATTGTTGAGAATAGTAAAGAGTATGATGAATATGAAAATAATTATTTCACAAAAGAACTTGAACGTCTAGATGGAATTAATGGAACTGATATTTTTACAGATATTGAAACATATAGCTCAGTTGATGACAATACAAATAATTCCTCAGAAACTAATGAGGGATATATGATAGACAATGCCTGGGGTTACTCAGATAGCGATCAAATAGTAATTAATCTTGACCTTAGAAGTACTGGTTTTGGGTGGGATAATTATTTGAATTTTTACAATCCATACTTCAACTATGGTACTTTTTCCCCTTTAAGCAACAGAGCGTGGAGACTCAGATGGAGATATGGTATAGGTAACTATTCTTTTTGGCCAGGATATGGATACTATCATTCACCTTTTTTCAATCCATTTTTTAATAATATGTCTGGTTATGGATTTTTTAACTGGAGAAGTTATTATGGTAATGGATACACGAATAATGGATTTAGAAATTACAACTATGGTAGAAGAAATTACTCATATAATACCTCAAACACGAGAAATAACATTAACTCTAGAAGTATAAATAGTAGTAATAGAAGGATCAATTTCACTAATGGAAGATCAAAAAGCACTGCTAATAACGTCAATGTAGATAAAATAGCCAAAAGACTTAAACTTGATAAGAGTAAGATCAAAGTTTACAACAATGCGAAAGAATTTACTGCTGGAAAGAAAAAAACTAGAAATATTGGCAGAAAAAACTCTTCTGTTCGCTCTAACAGTTCAACCAAAAGACCGAGCTATAAAACTAGATCCTCAGGGGGTAAAAGTAATTA
>Ga0228615_1001144_pt1 | contig 13758 bp, 6 predicted proteins | sample 16DmetaG_FD_190530 | JGI IMG/M metagenome (GOLD analysis project Ga0228615, IMG submission 190530) | Seawater microbial communities from Monterey Bay, California, United States - 16D | ecosystem: Environmental > Aquatic > Marine > Coastal | place: USA: California | collected 2016-10-17
AGATCATCCCCTATTGAAGAAAAAAGAACACCCATTCGCATACAGACTATCCACTTACGATAAAACTTCGAGTCAAATGCGAAGTGGAACGATTGGAGTGATTTGAGAACAAGCACTAGTAAAACCCAGAGATGGAAGCTTAAGCTAGAGGCAATTAATTATTTTGTGTGTCCGGATCTACAACCCCTAAATTATCGCATATCGTAGAAAAGGGCATCTAAACTTTTTCAAGGGAGTTGCGACTTGAAACGATGTTTTACCGACTCTCTTCCCGCTCTATTATTTCATATGCCCACATCAAACCGATTCGGCATCTCAAATACCATCCCTAGCCTCCAAAATCAGTCAACTCGCATGGAGTCGACCTAAATAGATGGAGGTCTGACGCACCTTACCATCCCATTCTTGCCAGATCATGACTAGATGGAGCTCCTCGCCTAACAGTATCGGACCATCAAAACGACCCACGGTATCTAAATCGAAACTATGCGCCCCAACAGTACCCCGTAAAATGTCCACTAGAGTATCACGCCAGTCAGGATGACTTTTGCGCCACTTGGAGAAAGATTGCCCATTTTGCCATCTCCCTAGACCAACTCGACAAGAGCGAAAATTGTCTTTCTCATCTGGATCTGACATCCAATGAACGCTCACCTTTTCGTCCTCAACCACAGATTTCTTGCCCTTCCAACCATCCAAGAAAAATACCACCCCCGGAGGTTGCGAGGCAAACGCCCTTCGAAAAATCAACCAACCAATAAGCGAGCCTACGACAACCGAAGATGCCAAGGCAGCCCAGACATATATCCATCGAAAATCTCCTAATTTGATCATTAATAAGCCGGCCCCCACCACCCCCAGCGCAATTAATAGGATCCAGAAAACCAACCACATTAAGAACCAAATCCCTCGAGAGACTATTGTCATTGAGGAGAATAACAATTTGGTTCCAGCCCCGCCGTCTTTTAAGGAAGATACAATTAAGCCGGGGGCATCTGACATAAATTTCCTCCGTAATTTTCCTCGCCACCAATAAATAAGGGTCGGAAGCACGGCATATCCTGCAATTGCGATACCCAGCCCCAACAAAACTAGTAAAAGGGGAATTAACATCCAAGCATTCGGGGTTAGAGACCGCAGAATCACGGCTTCACCTGCCGCATCCGGATTCACGAAAATCGTAAACTCTCCGTCTGAATTCTGATTCTCAATAAATTGTGCGATTTCTACCTCCATCAACTCGCCGCTGATATCGCCAAATGAAAACTGGTCTCCTGAAAAGGTCTCGTCCCCAACCCCATACGAATACCGAATCGCAGTCTGCCCATGACTATCCAACAAGGTCGCAGTTGTCTCCTCCCACCAAATGCTGCGCAGCAAATCAATAAATGCAGAATTCAATTTTTCAGCAATCTTACCACATCCCACCAGAATTAATGAAGCCAGGACAGCTGCCAACAGACGCTTCCACCACTTTGGCTTCGAGTCACCCAGCGCACGCACTACTCTTGCCACAAACCTTAAGTTTTCCCTTTTGTCACTCACTTCATTCGTGCTCCACAGCAGTCTAAGACGCTTACGAGTAAATCCAAGGCCTTCCACAGACGAACTTCAATGAGATTTGGAAGAATTTTAAATCTATCCCCTATTATGATAGGCTCTAATCCGACTCAAATTTAACTCTCTTACTCAGGATTAAATTAGGGGGGCTCAACTTCAAATTATCGACTAGCGCTAGCGACAGATCATAGCCATTTAATCTACTAATCATTTTTCGAGTGATTCCATCTCATGTTGGACTCACCCAGATTGATCTTCGTCGGGGTATTCGCTTTTATTTAGGTCCAAACGAAACTTCTGAGATCGCAAGGAATTTGAACCGCTCCGGGATTTGAGAGCTCCACTTGCCCTTTTCTAACTGTCTCAAAAATTAAAGAAGCCCCTTATCTTATCTCATCGCCTCAATTCCCCTTCATCTTTTCTACAAACGACTACTGATCCACCTCGCTATCCGCCATTTTACCGAAATGGAAATTCAAGTTGATGGAAATGCCTTGGGGCCCGACGAAGTCTCGACCGACGACTGGCCCTCCAGACTCGACTACGCACAATTTTCATACGCCAACGAGCCCAACCCAATCGCAACCGCCAATACATTTTAGTGTTCATTTAAACACTATGTTGGCGATTAGGGAAGTGTGCAAGACTAACTTTCGCCAAAGTCAGTAGCTATCGCACGAACAATTCTATCAACATTCAGCTTGGTGACGATATTTCCCCTTGAGCCCCGCCCTTTGAGAGCAATTTCACCGAAGGAAAAAGGACGGGAAACATTTCTCAGACGAAGCGCAGGTTTGAGATGGACGACAACCGTATTTGCAGCACTCGCTTCCTCTGTGTCATGGACCGCAAAATACATCACCCGAGAGCCTTTGGTCCCTTTACCCATTTTGTAAATCTTATCGCGAGTCACTCCACCTGCTTTGAATCGCTTGGCATAGTAGGGGCCCTCGCGACCCTCCCGGTAAATCATTGAATAGACCTTGGGCTCATCCTTACGGAAAACCGAGACATGGACCGGACGCTTTCCGACAAAAATCTTATCGGCCACTTTAGTGACACGCATCTCGGCATCGAGGGAGAAAATAATGATGTCATCGAGTGTTGAACATTTCTCAAGAGCATCTTCTTTTTTCAGGCTAATACCTGCAAAGCCGTTCTTACGATCCAGATAAAGGGTCTCGCTAGCAACCACGACTGCCGACCGTTTCACCAACCCAAATTCAGCAATTTCGGTTTTACGCTCACGTCCCTTGCCATACTTTTTGATAAGTGATTTGAAGTAAGCAATTGAATAACGTGTGATATTCTTGATATTTTTCTCAGTCTCTTTGATGCGGTCTTCAAGATCTCGAATTTCCTCATTAGCCCTAAATCCATCATACTTTGAAATTCGCTTAATTTTGATTTCGGTTAAACGAACAATATCATCCCGAGTCACCTCGCGCTTGAGCAATTTTTTGAAAGGCGCCAATCCTTTATCAATCGCTTCGATGACTGCGTCCCAAGTTTCACATTCCTCGATATCGCGGTAGATTCGGTTCTCAATAAAGATTTTCTCTAGTGAACTAAAGTGCCATTTCTCATTGAGTTCACTGAGAAGGATTTCCAGTTCTTTGAGCAGGAGATCCTTTGTCCGAAAGGCGCAGTTCTTGAGGATTTGACTTACCGGCATAAAATGCGGTCGGCCATCATGAATGACACAAGCATTTGGAGAGATACTCACCTCACAATCAGTAAAGGCATAGAGAGCCTCACGTGTTGTTTCGGCATCGGCCCCAGCCGGGAGGTGGACTAGAATCTCAACATTTTCCGCCGTGTTGTCCTCAATTTTAGAAATCTTGATCTTCCCCTTATCATTTGCACTAACGATAGAATCCATCACTCCTCCGGTCGTGGTTCCAAAAGGAATCGAGCCGATTCGAATCAGCTTTGCTTTCACAATTTCAACATCAGCACGAACCCGCACTTTACCGCCCCGTAAGCCATCGCGATAGTCGCTTACATCAACTAAACCACCAGTATGAAAATCAGGGAACAACTCGAATGGCTGCTTCCGCAAGGCGCAAATACACCTCTCGATCAGCTCAATAAAATTATGTGGCAGAATCTTGCAAGCTAACCCTACAGCGATCCCTTCAACTCCTTGTGCCAATAAAAGAGGGAATTTCATCGGCAAGGTGACCGGCTCCTTATTTCGGCCATCGTAGCTTCGAGTCCACTCGGTAGTTTTTGGGTTAAATGCGACCTCAAGTGCGAACGGGGTGAGCCGAGCCTCAATGTATCTGGGGGCAGCTGCCCGATCTCCGGTTAAGACGTTCCCCCAGTTTCCCTGAGTATCAATTAAAAGGTCTTTTTGACCCAGCTGCACCATCGCATCACCAATTGAAGCATCCCCGTGCGGGTGATACTTCATGGTATTTCCGACTACGTTTGCGACCTTGTTGTAACGTCCATCTTCCAACTCGCGCATCGAGTGGAGGATCCGACGCTGCACTGGCTTCAAGCCGTCCCCAAGATGAGGGACAGCGCGCTCCATGATTACATAACTAGCATAATCAAGGAAGTAGTCGGAATACATCCCTTCCAGTGAAAGATCCACGCTCGGCTCCTTGGAATCATTGGTTTCGTCCATGTCTTGGCTCAAACAATTGTTTGTTAAGAAAAACTAACAATCGAAGCGCTAAGCCCCAACAAAAAAAGGCCGGGAAATCCCACCCTTTTGAAATTTCGGTTAGAGATCGCCAACCCTATGGCTGTTCGATCAAGCGGTAGTAGCGAGTCGGTACCGATGAAATGGTATCGGAAAACCGGATCGTCGTTGAACCATCCGGGTTATCAATTTCCGCAAAACCACCCGGCACTTCTTCCCAAGCATCAGTTGCACCTAGATTACTCGAGGATTGGAGAATCCAGACCTTAGTTCCAAGCCCTAAAACAATAAGCTCAGCTTGACCAATTACGGGGTCAACCGAGAAGCCCAGAACTTCCAGTCCAGTCAGAACCGGAGGACCCCCACCGCCATGCACACTAGGAGTCATATCTGACACAGCCGCCGGGGTAATGATCCACTCTTCGATCGTAAAGGTGGCATTCGGAGCACCAACCGCGCGATCAACCCGAGAATCTAAGAATTCCCAAATTTCACCAGTTCCGTCTGTGCCAGGCTTCCCATAAACATCAACCAAAGCTCCGGTAGACTGGTCTCCACCAAATCGCAGCTCGATGTTATCGTCACCATTTGAATTGATGGTGCTACTTTCTTGGTCAGGTAGAGGAGCATCAGGATATGACGCAGCGAAGTTAACGCTATTATTTGCGATCACAAAGGTTCCTTTAGCAGGAATAGTTCCAGACAAAGGAATTGCCCGCCCATTACTGCTACCATTGACATAATAAACAATATTCCAATTTCCAGAACCCAAGTCGATATCCTCGTTAGTCGGATTAAAAAGCTCCACGAAACGCCCTTCGAAGTTATCGCCTGGGTCGGCAATTTCAGAAATATAAACCGGAGGAATGACCGTATCATTATCTTGGATATTCAGATTAAAAGCGGAAGCGCCACTGATGCGGGCGTCTCCATTGGACGTAAGATCTGAGAGAAGAAAGATAGCGGTCTCGGCGGTTTCTTGCTCCGAATCATCAGCTAAGGTAACAGTAATCACCCGAGTATCCCCACTCTGCGCACCGGCTGGGAAAGCCACAGTTCGGCTCACAAAATTACCAATATCGGTAGGTGCTACAGTGCTATTAATATCGTCCAAGACAATTGAAACAGTTACCGCTGCCCCATCGGGATTCAAAATCTCAACTTCAATATCAGCCGTTCCGTCCGCTTCATTAACTGTGACTGATGTCGCCTTAAAACCAACTAAGGGCGAATTCTTGCCCAGAACACTTGAACCGATAAAATTATTAGTTCCTAATGCCGAGCTATCCACTTCCCCAATTGAGACTTCCTGCCAAACGACAGGAAAATCACGAAAGGTCGAACCAGCGTCGAGATTGAATCCAGTCAAAGTGTTCTGCCTGACGACACTTGTATCATTCCCCTCGTTCCCATCAGCGGTAACGCTGATCGCATCGACAATGTTGGCGGTCTCACCAGTATCCCCTTGGTAAAGGACAACTGAATCATTTCCGTTATAGAAAGTAATATCAGATGTCACGTCTGCAGCACCTGCTAAAACAGGCGTCGTCGCACTCGGGTTTGCCACAATGAAACTCGCACCAGCGGGCAGAATTCCCGAAAGGGCTAATTGGCTGCTTGGAAAGTTCCCGTCAGTCTTGAAGTCTTCCGTCGAAGCATTAGACCATCGAGTCAAAATAAAGTTACCGAGGTCAATTTCAGCATCAGAAACATTGGTCAACTCGACGTATTTGTTATTCGAAAACCCTTCGTGATACTGGGTGATCAAAAGTGGACTGCCCGCTTCTGTTCCAACATCGCCATCGTCCGTCACGGTCACAGTCGCCACCGCGCCCCGAAAACCCTCCGCCACCGCGCTAATCGAAACCTCCCGAGCACCGTCAGGATCTGGATCGTCAACTCCAGTCACCAGAAAAGTTGCGGTCAACCCGCTCGTTATACTGAGGGTCGGAGGCACGGTAGCCTCCGTCAAATCATCACTAGTGAGATTCACTATCAGCGGGTAGGTAGCAGGGGCCTCCGGGAGGTTGACTGTCAAAGTCGTCGTGCTCCCTGCTCCACTTTCACGAATCGAACTAGTGGCAGGCGATAACATGATCGATGGTAGAGGATCCCCAAAACTCGCACCCGTTACGTCGGTGCCGGGCGACTCTGAGCCCACCGAACCAGCAATGGTCGTATGAGGCTGAAATCCCCCAACCAATTCCGGGCTTCGGTTCAATGATTCGTCGTCAGAGGAATTATCTTCGTACCTTACTTGGTCCACTTGCGTAAAAGAGCTGTCCTGAAGAGTAATCGTGTCACCGCTATTATTGAGACTAGGAGCACCAACAAAAACCGAAACCCCATTGAGAGTAGCTGCTGGATTACCTCCACCAAAAACTACAATAGCCTCATTGGCGCTGATCATTGACCCGGCAGGAAATTCGAAAAAATTGCCGCTCAGATCTGTAATCTGATAGCCGCTAATGTTGACCGAGACGTTGCCAGTATTGACGATTTCCACGAATTCATCCTGGCTAGTATTCGCCTCACCATCTTGGTTGACGTCGTTCCCCGGCGAGGGATCGTAAAGGAGTTCATTGATGACGAGCTGAGCTGAAGCACTCAGTGACAAAGCGGCTAAGGAGAAAATCAGTTTTTTCATGAGCAGAATAGAAGTTTCAAGAACCGTCGCAAATTCCTGCCGAGTTCTATGCCCGTTTCACCGATATCGCAAATTCAGTAATTGGAGTGGTAGATGTAATCTGCCTAAACCTCGGCAGAATCAACGTCATCACGGAGATTCTTGATAATGAACTCCTGACGATCAGGCGTATTTTTCCCCATATAAAAAGTTAATATCTCTTTAAGACCTCTGCCTTCCTCCATCTGCACTGGATCTAGCCGCATGTCTTTGCCAATCATGAACTTAAATTCGTCAGGCGAAATCTCACCTAGGCCCTTGAATCGGGTGATCTCGGGATTGCGGCCCAGCTCCTTCATTGCAACTTCTCGCTCATCATCATCGTAGCAGTAAATTGTCTTCTTTTTATTCCTCACGCGAAAAAGCGGGGTCTGCAGGATGAAAAGATGTCCTTCACGAATTAGCTCCGGAAAAAACTGGAGAAAGAAAGTCAGCAGGAGCAAACGAATATGCATACCGTCGACGTCAGCATCAGTTGCGATCACGACCCGATTGAATCTCAGCGATTCGATATCGTCTTCGATTCCCAAAGCCGCCTGAAGCAAAGCAAACTCCTCATTTTCATAGACTACCTTCTTGCTTAGCCCGAAAGTATTGAGCGGCTTTCCACGCAGGGAAAACACGGCCTGAGACTCCACATCACGACACTTCGTGATTGATCCACTAGCTGAATCGCCCTCTGTCAAAAACACCGTGGTGTCTGCTCGACGCTTGTGCTTGGTATTAAAGTGAGCTCGGCAATCGCGGAGCTTCTTGTTGTGAACCTTAGTCTGGCGCGCTCGCTCCCGAGCCAATTTCTTCACTCCACTAAGTTCCTTGCGCTCTTTCTCAGCAGCAAGAATACGCTTCTGAATCGCCTCAGCTGCTGCTGGAGTTTTGTGAAGATAGTTATCCAGTTCCTCCTTCAGGAAATTCCCAATAAAGGTCCTTACCGTCTCGCCTTCCGGAGCGACCGTGGCCGACCCCAATTTCGTCTTTGTTTGACTTTCAAAAACCGGCTCTTCAATTCGCACCGAAATCGCTCCCGTAATTCCAGCTCGAATATCCGAAGGATCATAACTCTTCTTATAAAATTCGCGGATCACTTTTACCAGTGCCTCTCGAAACGCCGCGAGGTGAGTTCCGCCCTGCGTCGTATTCTGACCATTTACAAAAGAATAATAGTCCTCACTTCCACCCCCGCTATGGGTAAAGGCCACATCGATGTCCTTACCAGTCAAATTAATAGGCTCATAAAGCGGAGCTTCATCCATCTCCTCTTTTAGAAGATCCAAAAGACCATTCCTTGATCGAAATTTCTTTCCATTGAAGATCAACGACAGACCCGGATTTAGGTAGCAATAATAGCGACACATTTTTTCCACGAAGGGATCACGAAACTTGGTTCTCTTGGGGAAAACTGTCCGATCAATCTCAAAAGCCAAGCGGGTTCCACCCACTGATTCATCGATTACCGGTTTTTTCATCTCCTCAACCACTTCCCCTTTTGAGAACTCAATCGCTTTCGTCTTACCTTCACGCCAAGCCTGAATCTCGAAGAATTCGCTTAGCGCATTCACCGCCTTGATCCCCACCCCATTTAGCCCTACCGACTTCTTAAAAGCCTCGCTATCATACTTCGCACCCGTATTAATTTTGGCCGCGCAGTCCATTAACTTACCAAGGGGAATCCCCCTTCCGTAATCTCTCACCTCAACTCTACTCTCGTCATCAATATCAATCGTAATCTCTTTGCCGTGACCCATCACAAATTCGTCAACCGAGTTGTCGAGTGCTTCCTTTAGTAAGATGTAAATTCCATCGTCCGCCGAAGATCCATCTCCCAGCTTCCCAATATACATTCCGGGGCGCAACCGAATATGCTCCCTCCAATCGAGGCTTTTAATATCATCTTCAGTGTAACTCACGGCAGCGGCCATAGGCAGAGAATATTTAACTTTTCCAAAGCATCAAGAATTCTCTCCCCGCTTAATCCGATTCCACCCCCAGCCACGAAAACTCCAGCTACTTCTAGCGAAGGAAAAAGGCTCAAACTCCCGAGTTGAAACCGCTTATCAGAGCCAAAATCAGGCCTCCCTATAAAAAGTCGATGCCATGAAGCCCGAAGCTTCATGGCACTGATTTTCTAAATTCGCTACGACTTCGAATCCTTCTTAGCAGCCTTTTTAGCTGCTTTTTTTGCCACTTTTTGAACAGTAGATTTCTTTTTCGTCGTGACCTTCTGGACATCGGCCTCCTTAGGGGGCGGCGGTGGGATTTCATCATCATCACTTCCACCATGGCTTAAAATGAACTGGAGGTCATCGACACCCAAATTACTAGCAAACCCTTCATCGCCCAAAATATTGGTCACAAGAGCTGTCTTTTGGTGCTGTAGAATCCGGATCTTCTCTTCCACCGAATCACGAGTCAAAAGACGATAAGCGATCACCTTGTTTTTCTGTCCAATTCGGTGAGTTCGATCGATCGCCTGGTTTTCAACCGCCGGATTCCACCATGGATCATAAAGGATCACGTAAGATGCCGAAGTTAAATTCAAGCCCGCACCACCCGCTTTTAGCGAAAGCAGGAACACTGAAGCATCCTTTGTAGTTTGGAATTTCTCGATCTCCCCTTTACGATCCTTGGTCTGCCCAGTGAGATAGTTGAAGGGACGACTCTCGACCTCAAGACGCATCTTGATGATATCGAGCATCGATACGAACTGTGAAAAGACGAGGACTTTGTGCCCCTCTTCGCGAAGCTGATCCAGTAGGTAGAAAAGAGCATTCATCTTCGCACTCTCCTCTTTGAGCCACTTCGGATCAATCAAACCTGGGTGACAACAAATCTGACGAAGGCGCATTAGACCCTGAAGAATTGCGAAACTGTTTTTCTTAACCGCCTCATCGGAATCGAGTCCAAGTAAAGCCTGTTGAATCCTCTTTAGCTCTACCTTGTAGAGCTCTTCTTGGATTCCCTCCATTCCCGCAAAGACTTCTTCTTCCGTTCTCGGCGGGAGATCTTTCGCAACTTGTCCTTTAGTCCGGCGAAGAAGGAATGGACGCAAGCGCGCAGCAAGACGATTTTGGCTACTTGGATCCTTACGCTTATCGAAACGGCGCTTAAAATAAGCGCGGGTCCCAAGAACTCCTGGCATCGCGAAAGCCATCAGTGACCACATATCCATGAGGCGATTCTCAATAGGAGTACCAGTCAGAACTAGGCGATTTTCTGCATCCAATTCACGGGCACATTTCGCGGCCTTAGAGTCTGGGTTTTTAATCTGTTGTCCCTCGTCAAGAATAACAGTCAGCCAGCGTACTTTGTTCAACTGGTCTCCACACACCCGAAGCTGAGCGTAATTGAGAACAAGGATATCGAGCACGTTATTCACCTCATCAAGATCCAAATCGTCGCGGGTCCGCAAAATCTTCACCTTGAGATCTGGGGCAAATTTTCCAGCTTCGGTTGCCCAAACATCAAGAACAGACTTTGGACAAACCACAAGAGCTGGGCCAATGTTGGCCTTCGCATCTTTAGTTTCATCAATATATTTCCGCAGCCAGAGAAGATAAGTGATACTCTGAATTGTCTTACCAAGACCCATGTCGTCAGCAAGTATTCCTCCGAAGCCATTCGTCGCGAGATAAGCAAGGAACTGGTAACCCTCAACCTGATAGGGGCGCAAGGTCGCGTTGAGCGAATCAGGAACATCAGGCTTGATATCAATCTTAATATCGCGAGCACGATCCTTGATTCGCTTCCACGCTTTCGGATCAAAGACTTCGGCAGCCTTAGGATCCGCCAACTGCATGGCATGCATTCGGTGGGTCTCGCCTGAAAGATCGAAAGGATCGAGACCCAGACGTGTCACAGCATCGCGCTGTTCGGGATCGAGCTTGATCTCAAGTCGCATCCACGAGCCATCATCCATGCGAACATAACCACCACGGGCTGCCACAAGCTGACGGATCTGAGCCTTAGAAAGGTTAACACCTTCGACATCAATCACTACACGGAGATCAAACCAATCAATCTCCTGGTTCACGACCTCGAACCGAATCGCAGCAGTGACCGGGTCGCTGAGAATTGTTTTAAGCTTAGCTTCGATGTCGAGCTCCACTGATTCCGGCATCGCCTCAATCCACTCAGCAAATTTTTCCGGAAACTGCTTGGTGATCCTCCCTTTAAAGGCCTCCAGCTTTTCGTCGTAAGTTAAGCCCATTTGGAGAAGAATCTCAGGGATCGGGTAGAGCTTCTCACGCGCAAAGCGAAGAAGAGCCTTACCTTTAACAGGTTCTTGTTTAATAAGATCCCAACCAGCTTTGATTAGCTTCTCCTCACGGCGTCCTTTCGCCTCAAGAGCTTTAACGTCGATCACTAAGTGCTCGGTTTCGGCGGCTGTCAAACCTTGCTCGACCCACATTTTCAAATGAGGAAAGAGGTCTAGATCAGTCACTCGACGCTTCATCGAAGGCGGTAAACTGGACCCAATCTTACGAAGAAATTCGACGCCTTCGAGGGAATCGATAACCAGCTTCGGAATCGAGTAGCGGGGCATGATCTCGGTGTCCTCCAACCATCGTGGAGGCCCGGGGAAAACGGTCTCGTCGGACTGATAAAGTTCAGTTCGACCCGGAAGCAAACGGACCGAGTGAGAAACCTTTTCACCACTCTGGGTCACTAACTGCAGAGCAAATGAGTTCGAATCCATGGGATCGTCATCGCAGAGCCAACTAAGAGGCTCGTCGACTACCCGAAACGGTCTTTCGTCAAGGTTCACCATGTAGCCCTTCAACTCCTTTTGGTGAAAGAGAAGATTCATGAAGCAGCAAGCTTCTTCATTCTCCAGATCGAGATAGAGCTCACCCGTTTTTTCGCTATAGCGCAAAAAGTGCTCCCAAAGGATCTGGCTCGCGGCATCCATTCGCAAAGCTGAGGCATCAAACAACTTCAGGATACGTTCGATCTCTCCCTTCTCTCGAAGAGACACCCACTCTTCTTCGTATTCCTCCCGCGCCTCAACGCGGGCTTCGTTTATTGTAGAAATTAGGCGAAACTCAATTTTGTGCGGGATTTCTTGTGGTGGACGTTCATTGACACTTTCAATTCTGTCATACCAAGCTGCAACTTCCCTCTCCTGCTCCCAATCACGCATCCGACGCTGAACATTTTCCAAGTCGGTGATCGCGTCCATGAAGTCAGGATAGCGGAGATTTTTCTTATCAAAGGCATAGCCCAAATAGTTCCAGAACTCTAAAATATCACCCGGTGGAACCGGCCAGAGCTCCAGAGGCTCGTAACTGGCGATTTCCCAGCGAGGATTCAAGCGAACCATGTCATGATCATGGATCTCTCCCTCGATCACATATCTTCGATAGCGCTTCTCGACCCGAAACACAAAATCCGCCTCTTTGTCATCAAGCTCGCGATCAAGCTTTTCCTCTATAAGATCGACGATCGGCGTATCATCAAACTCATTGGGCGACTCCGGGAGATCTTCCCCTCGGTGAAGGCGCTCGAGCATTGCCGCGAACATCACTGCTCCCGATGTTTCCTCGTCCTCGGTCGAACAGCTGCCAAACCAACGGTTACCTTGGAGTCTCAGGGTAGTACGGTGCACCCCGCCATTGTCTTCAACTCGCCCCTGAATAAAGAGGTGGTTTCCAAAAATCTGTGTTACCGCGCCCTCTTCCTGAAGATGCTCTCCGCGCTTACGAGCAGCCTCCGGGAAACTATTGAGAAAATTCAATGTCGCCCGGTCCGGGTTGAGTGCGGTCATGTTACTAGCCATTTTTATTTTCTTAGTGCGTGAAAGAAAACCGTAGCCAAGCACCCCAAAGGACCCTCAAGCGACGGCGAGGTCTTGAGACTAAACCCAAGTAGTAGAAATACGCAACAGAAAGCGTCATTGAATTCATCAAAGAAGTAGGGGTTACCTGAAAGAACGCTGATTCTATCGCTGTTAGAAGCACCATCCTTCAGCGTTTTGCCTTATCAAATAACTCCCCGCAACACCCTGATCGCCATTTCGTGGCTCATTACGCTCGCAATTGGCCTGCTTGTTGGGCGGAAAAGTGTATCAAACGTAGGCCTTACGAATGGGACCGTAACCTCACTCCCAGCCAAGCCTCTCCACGATTCCCGCTCGCTCGATTCCCCTTCCTATATTGCTGAAGCTCAGAAAATCGGCCGAAGGAAAATCACCAATGGTTCGATATCTACCGTAGATGAGGAAGCAATCCATCAAACCATGATCGAGCTCTCCGATGTTCTTAATGTAGGAAACCACGTCGAACGCACCCGCCAGATGATCGCTTTTATTGATCGTATCGATAACAGCGAAATAGCAAACATTGTTCAAAATTTCAGTGAAGCCGGATGGGTTGATTATAATCGGAGCGAGTTCTCGATGCTTATCTCCGCGTGGATGGACCGAGATCCTTTCACGGCAATCGCTTTTCTCGATGAAAACGAATCTGACGGTTGGACTCGAAAAACCGCAATCTCGGCTTGGGCGTCCGATAGCCCGGAGGAAGCTGCGATCGCCATTCAAGGCCTTGAAGACACTGGCGAGGTCAATGACTGGGTGATCGGCCTAATCGAAGGAATGGCCCGAAACGATCCTGAAGGCGCACTCCTAGCACTCAAGGACATTGAGGACAGCAACACTAGAAACCAAGCGATCCGCGAAATCCTTCCCGAAGTGGTGATCCGGGGGGCCGAATTTGCCGGTAAATGGATCGAGCATATCAAAGATCCAAAACTCCAGAGGGATACCGCTAAACGCCTCGCCAGCTCGCTAGCCCGCCGAGACCCAGAATCTGCCTCAAACTGGATCCGTAATATGACCACGGTCGCCACTCGACGCGATGCC
>Ga0228615_1001145_pt1 | contig 13755 bp, 17 predicted proteins | sample 16DmetaG_FD_190530 | JGI IMG/M metagenome (GOLD analysis project Ga0228615, IMG submission 190530) | Seawater microbial communities from Monterey Bay, California, United States - 16D | ecosystem: Environmental > Aquatic > Marine > Coastal | place: USA: California | collected 2016-10-17
CCCTTCACTCCCGCCACGTGGTCCCTTCGTCTATCGGTTAGGACAGCGGGTTTTCATCTCGCAAAGAGGAGTTCGATTCTCCTAGGGACTACCAACACCATACGTAAGTAGTAATATGAAATACGGACACTTTGCAGACAGAGAACTACCAGAAGGTCATTACAGATGTCCTAGTTGGGATCCTATGCCAGAGGGCAAGAAGAATGTTGTGGTACTTGGTTGTTCTCACACATACGGCGAAGGCCTAGAAGATAACGAGCACTGGGTTCACTTCCTATCACGACACAACACAGAAAGATTACGTTATTGGAATTTAGGTCAGCCAGGTGCAAGTGGCGACAAGGTTGTTAGAATACTGTATGGTTGTGAGAAACTAATTGACCCAAGGGTTATAATTGTGTGCTGGCCGTTCTGGAGCAGAAGAGAACGTTTAGGTGAACTACCTACAAATATGATTAGCACAGACTCCGCTCTAAAAAATGAAGATGAACACACAGATAAAAATAATTTTTTAAAGAATGTTTTCCTTGTAGAGAAGTATGCAGACAAAAACGATTGCCAAGTGTTCCATTGCTTTGCACAAGAAAATTACAGTGAACACATCAAAGAACTTAATGTGTTACCAGAACACACAATTAAAAATTGTTATCCACCATACGACAAACATCATTTAGCAGATGCACGTAGGACTCTTATATCAGAACCCAGTCTAGCAAAAGACGGAGTACACTACGGAGTTGAACATCATGAAGAGTTTGCTAGATTGTTTTTAGGTCAGTTTGCAAGAAAGTTAAAATAATCATTTATATCAATACTACGCAACGTATCTTGTTGTTTGATAAAAAGATCATGCAGTTTATTATTGTCGACATCGATTGCTATGTTGTTTGCTATCTCTCTACACATTTCATATGATGATTTGCTTAACCTTTGTTTTGCTTTTAACGTAAATTTGTTTTTATATTTCACATTCAATATGTCTGGATTATTTAAAAATGCCCAGTTGTGTTCTAAGTTATGCTCAGTTGTAAAGTCCAGTATGTTTGGTAAGTTCTCTACATTAAGACTGCTTACTGTTGTCCAACAATCTAGTTTTAACAATGGAAATCTTTTTTGTAAGTCCTTATATGCTTGAACAGTTTTTATATAGTTTGACCATTTGATTGGCCAACGCACATAATCGTGAACATCTCCAACACCATCAAAACTTAAAGTTACGATAGCCATGGTTCTATTTCTAAGCACTGCTTCTAACTCTTTAATCATACGTGAACCGTTTGTGTTCATTCTCACAATTTTTGTGTTGGGAGGCAACCTCTCTAATATTTTTTTATAATTCTTACTAGCAGTTGGCTCGCCACCGTTTACATCTACTTCTAGTATTCTGTTCTGTGGTATTTCCCAAAATCTTACATAGTTGTCCACACGAGGATAGTCTTTAGATTCGAGGCTTCCTATCTTTGTACTTAGGCCTGAATAGCAAGTTTGACAAGCACTGTTACACACATTATCCAATACTCCGCCTACAACCAAATAATCATTTCTTAACGGATGTAATACCTTGTGTCGTTGTATGCTTTTTGTTCTAATGCTTTCACCTGTAACTTCTTCAGTTTGTTGGCAACGCACACACTCTTTAGGCCACTTGTCCTCGGCCATTGTTTCTTTAATTTCTTCTATCCATTTGCTGTTTTCCATTTCATTTACTGAATGGAAACTTAAACCTTTGGTCATATGACCGCATTTACCGATTGATCCGTCTTGGTTTAATCTAACAAAATGATCTAGTCTAGGACAATACATCTTTTAATAACTCTTTAATTGTTAATGTTTTATTTAAATGTTCCAATAGTTTATAATCTTTCTCAACAAAATCTTTCAGTAAAGCCACATCAACTTTCTTATTTGGCCTATTGGTGTATTCCCATTTGTCTTTGTGTAGTCTTGTAAATTTTTTAATATCTTTAAACGGATATAATGTGACTGTGCCTGTGTGAAACTTTTGCAAGTGCATTAGCCAAACATATTGTGGAGCAAAATGCTTATCTATTATTTTTCCGTCATGTATTTTTTGCCATGTAGGTATTACCTTAGCATCTATTTGCCTTGCGTATTCATTGACACCGGACACAAATCTATCCCCAGGATCTCTAATCAATACATCAATATTTGCAAATTTTATTCCCTCGTTAGTATAAGTTTTGTTAGCCTCTGCCTTAAGACTCTCTGAACCAACTCGAAATATAGGATACACAGCACGTGATTTTATTTTATAGACTGTGCAATCGCTGGACAATATACTATTCAACTTCATACAGTTCCGGAAATATTTCTTTACTATTCAATTTTCTTTTTCTATCCATGTCTGTTAGTTTATCATACAATGCTCTTTGGTGTGTGTCAAGCAACGGTTCGTTTAATATAGAAATCATTTCTTCATAAACTTTATATAGAAAAAATCTACTATTGACTTTTGCTATTCTTTGTTTGATTTCTTCAATTAACACGTCTCTTCGTTTCTTAGTAAGGTTTGATACACTCTGTTCTATAGGATCAGATACAAAATTCATAACAAACTGATTTGGATGAATACCGCGTTCCAGCATCTCATCAATAAATTCAAGAATATTAAAAGCACATAATAAATTCCATGTCATGTTGATTGTTATTTTGTGTGGTAGTTCTTGTATTTTTTTAAGATTGTTTACAAGAACAGTGTACTTGCCAGGCCATCTAATGTAATTAAATTTATCTCCTGTAGATTCGGCACTTACTATCCAGTGTACATTCTTGAGTGTTTTCAACTGATTATACAGTTTTGGTGTAAGAATTGATAGATTGGTGTTTATTCTTAATAGGAGATCAGGATTTTCTTTCTGTATGAGATCAATTACTTTAAGATTTTCTTTTAAAAGGAAAGGTTCTCCTCCGGCCATATATATTGTTTTAAGATTTTTAATATTCTTTTTAACAAATTCAAAAGTTTCGTCCATGGCTTTATTTGTCATCTTGTCTTTTACGCCCTCGAATTGTGCCCATACACTTGAAAAGTGAGAATCACAATACACACAGGCAAAATTACAAGTGTTCCTCCAACGCAGGTCCATTTGTTGTAGTTCAAATTGGTGTTCGTCCTTGTACAGTTTGAATGGTGAATCTTTTAATATTTTAACATGATACAATCTATTGCTTACATTTTCAAAATTTAAGGTTGTGTGATGTTGTTCTTTTTTGTAGCAGTCTGAACAGTTATATGGAAACTTGTTGTCCAGCATGTCACGTCTAATTTGTTTGAGTTTTTTACTAGTGGTAAGTATTTCTTGTAAAGATTGATTGTTTACATTTCCTAAAAATTCTTTTGAGATACTGCAACATTGAACCTCCCCGTCGGTGTTAACGATAGCACCTGCAAACGGCAAAGGACAAAGGCTTTTATTTTTTAAGTATTTTACGCTCATAAATTTTTACAATATTATTTAGATTATTCCTGTCGACCTCAAAATTAATTTCTTGTATTTCGTAGGCTTTTATATGAGGCCATTCAAAACTATTTTGTAAGTTTTCAGTCATTGTGAGAACGTTTTTCTTTTGGGTCCTGTATTCGATCAATGCATAATCTCCCTTGCCAAACTCAGGATCATTGGCCGCTTTCGATCCAATGTTGATTATCAGTTTCTTTTGTCCGGACCAAGCTCTGTGTAGTTCAAACAAAATATCACTTTGGTGATAGTAGTTGTGGACATTGTTGATGAATATGTCTACATCCTTGCACTGTTTTACTATATTTTTTCTATCGAAAGGACTTTTTATGTCGTGGCCAGTTGTACGACTAAATCCAATTGTTTCGTATTTGCTAGAGAAATTCTCATACAGCATCTTACCTAGTCCTTTGGTGTGTCCTGAAATTGCTATTTTCATATTATGTCTTGCTCACTTAATACTTTTTTTACATAGTCTTCTGCAGATATACTATCCGGCTTACTCCAAGATTGTGTACGTACATCTCCCGGACGTATTAAAGACATTTTAATATTGCTAGGTTGAAAGTTAAGTTGATGATGTGCTAACTCTAAAGACATTTTTTGATTCCTATACTGCATAGACTCTCGCAGTGTTATTCCGTTAAGACCTATGTCATGATCTAGTTCACACAGTTTGGTTGATATGTTCCAGATGTAATGTATTTCTTTTATGTCTTGCCATCTGTGCCATACTTCAAACAACAGTTCTGTTTGTGCATACAAACTTATAGCATTGTTGATTAACATATCACAAGGTTCAATCAAACTGGCCGTGTGTGCTGTCCTACGAATATTCTCTCCGTCGCTTCTTGATATGCCAATTATTTCGTGTCCACGTGCAGACAACTGTTCTGCAAACGCTTTACCAATACCTTTCTTATGTCCAGTAATTGCAATTTTCATAGTCGCTGGTATTTAAATACTCATAATGAAATCTTATCATATCCTGGATTGCGACACACAACAAAAGATTGCTGATAGCCTTTATGGTTATTATGTAGGTATTACAGCCAACAGAGAACTAACAGAGTTTTGGAATCATCTATCTAGAAAAGAAATACAAGACTATTTTGCAATACCAAACAATCCTTGCAAACAATGGTTTGATAGTTTAGGACTTAAAGTGAGAGATATGAGTTTTACTATCTATAATGAAAACATAGGCACAGGCATACACAGAGACGAACCACCAGTTATAGCCAAAATAAACTTTCCTGTATTGAATACCAAAGACACTTATAATATTTGGTACGACGATGATGCCAATGAAATTGATAGAGTAGAGTGTGACAGGCCTATTGTGTTACGTTCTGATATATTACACACAGTTGAAATTGGTAAGGATGCAAAATATCCTAGGATACAATTTAGTTTTTGTTTCTATTCCGAGCCGCTTCAGTTATTAAAGTTGGACACTCAATAAATCTATCATTGTTGCGACTGTGGATACGTTGTACCACTTTAGAAAATTGTTCTTTATAATCAGGTGTTCCCCAAATGTTCTGTGTGTGGAAGTCATCGCTGGTACCCCAGTCTTCTATTTTGTTCAACCAAACCCTGTCGGCACCGTATTGCTCCCCTAGGTTAATAATAGTTTCCATCTCGTGATAGTTGTCTTTCTGCACAACAAAGTGCAGTATAAATCTAAATCCATGCTTCTGTTTCTGCTCAGCCATGCATTCTAATCCTTCTAGAATCTTTTCCCATTTGCCACCCAGTCTAAGTTTTTCATATGTTTCTTTGGTTGCTCCGTCTATGCTTACTCCTAGTTCTTGTAGATTATTAATCACATAAGGTACCTTGTGATGAAACTCTTTGAACATCAGTCCGTTGGTCAGTATTGAATATTTTATGTTGTCTCTTTCTGGTGTTTGATCCATAAAATGTCTGTACACATGTGAAGCAAAAGGATCACCGTCGGATCCTATGTGTACCTGGATAGGATGTTTGTAATCATGCAACCAATCGTTTATTTTGTCCGCAAGTCGTATGCCCAAGTTGTATGCCGATCCTTCTTTGTGAAATATCATGCCTTTTCGGCAACTAGGACATCTCAAATTGCATGAGTCATCGATAGCAAGTCTTAGATGCTGTATGCGATCCGGCTGGCCATGCAATACAGCATTTGACTTTAGGTATGAACACTGATGTTCATTGCAATAACGATATGTGCCATCTGTGATAGAACTTTGCAGATGTTGGTGCATGTCACTGCCAATAATTTCTTGTAATGATTTAATTTGTAGATTGCCTATGCTCTGTGGCAACCATGACTGGCATTCACAAGCATAACAAGAACCCATCTTATCAATTAGGATAGTATCCTTAGGACGAGGACACAAATTTTTAATTTTTAAATCTTTCTTGGTGTCGATGTTGTATTGATCAAACAGTCTTTGATTTATCATTTGTTTGGATCCGTGATCATGTCCAATGTTAGGACTACATCTTCTGGCACAGTAGGCTTGGGCTCTTTGGACTTTTGGTCACGTTTCTTGGCCAGTCTACGCTGTTCACGTTCCTGTTGCTTACGCATTTTTTTATCACCTCTGGTGTTTTTGTAATCGTAATGTATGCCCATGTGTTCTCCATCTGTGCTTGTAATTATGCGTAATCTTGTGTGCCCGTAAAATTTTTACTTTACCAAAAAATACATTATATGGTTGTATTATAAAATAAATAGTGTTACAATCCAGAGCGGTTGTCGGCCGGCAATCGCGAAACCAATCATTATATCACAAGGAGAAAAATTATAATGAAAATAACAAAGAAAAAGGTAGGCCTAGGTGTGGCTATTATTATAGCACTAGGAATACTATGGACGGTATTAAAACCCGCCCCGGCAGAAGCGGCCGATGTATCAGTGTATGGTAATTTAAACTATATGGTGAGCAACAACGACGATGCTTCAGGTAACTCAACAGCAAAAGCCGAGAACAACGGTTCTGCTATTGGAGTTAACATCACAGAAGAACTTGCAGAAGGCGTAACAGGCTTCGGTAAGTTGGAAGTGGCTGTTGACACAGACGACACAGGTTCAACTCCGTTCGATTCAAAACTTGCATACGCAGGTGTTGACATGGGCGACGTAGGAACACTGTCAGCAGGTAGACAAAACTCTGTATTCAAAGGTGCAGTTACATCAAAAACAGATGTATTCCCAGAATACGGTGGCAAAGCGGCTCAAAAACTTTTCAGCAGAGATTCACACACAGTAATATATTCTAACTCTATTGGTCCAATCAAATTTGACAATATGGTTAAAATTGACGGTGCAACTGGTAAATCAGGTGTAGACGTGTATGAAACTGCGGCATCATTCAGCATGAACGATTCAGTTGATGTGGGTGCGGCTTACTCTGATGACAAAGTAAACAATGTAGAATACTACGGTGCAGGTGTTACTGTTGCTGTTAGCGATGATACATCAATCGGATACAACCACACAATCAAGGATAACACAGTTACTAATTTAGAAACTAGTGCAAACGAAGTTGTTGGTACACATACTATTGACGACACTACGTTGGCTTTAGGTTATGGTAAAGTTGAAGATGGTAATGCATACACAACATTTGGTGCTAAGAAAAAAGTTTCTGAAAAACTAGAGTTGTATGGTGCATATGAAATGACTGATGTTGCGTCTGGTACAGACACAAACGGTATGTCATTTGGATTGAAACTTAAATTTTAATTCCTCTTAATTAAAGTCGGCTTGTTTAGGCGAGCCGGCTTTTCACACTTAATTTTTTTGATATAGATAACATCGAGCAGGAAACCTATGTCCTGGCTCAGAGAAAGCGGCTTGTAATGCCCATTCTGATACGTCTACAAGTTTAGCATTTTTTTTAATATGTTTTAGATCATCCTTATAGATTGTGTCTAAAACTTTTTGTGGACTGTTGAAACATATGTATCCACCACTCTTTAGTTGATCAAAACAGTTCTTCATTGTGCCTGACGGAAAGTGTGAAACTGTAAAGACACCCACACCAACTATCACATCTATATTCTTTAAAGGAAATTTATTGTTGGCATCACATATGCCGTGATATACTTTTTTGAAGTAACCAGTTTTGGTTGCTCTCTTGACCATTTGTTTAGAACCGTCAATGCCGTAAACGTTTTTAAATTTTAATAAGTTTAGGTATCTGCCTATGTTTCCTGGACCAGTGCCTACTTCTAATATTTTTGCTTTTGGGTTAATGTGTTTGTACAGCAGAGCAGGACATCCTATAGGTCCCATCGCTCCCACAGTCATTAGATCCGATTCATACTGTGACCATTCATCATACAGTTTGAAAAGATCCGGTAACTTGTTTGTTGCTCCTACCTTGTATGACTTTGTTAATCGTTGTGCTGATGTTTTACATTTTTCTAACATTGTTCTCCTTGTTAATCGTTTAACCCGTCGCCAGTTGAATTGTATTGATTTCCTTCCAGCGTAATATGTTTGCCATACACTTGCCTGTTGTGTTCTGGCTTGTTTATTCTGTTAGGTTGTGGGGAGTATGACGGCACTGCGATGTATCGTGATTCTCCTTGTACCTTTGTTACTCTATGTATACTATAACGTCCTTTGAAGAATTGCAAGTCTCCTTCTCGCAGTTTTAATCGCTTTACCATTTTTTTATTACCATTCAATACCTCACGTATGCCATCGAAGTTTTCATTTCCTTTGCTTCTTATGTGTGGGGCATATTCAAACACTCCTCCGCTTGTTGCTTCTTTGACCAAAACACTTATGGTGTACTCGTTGCCGTCGAAGTGCCATGGGAAGTAGTCACCATCATTCATTATGCTGTAAGGGTGTTTGGCCAATGGGTCTGCATATCTGTACAAAGGTTTAACATCAAAGCAGTCAGAAACAAACTGCAACATATGATCGTCCTCGAATAAAAATCTATAATCTGATGTGTCTTCAACCAGTTCAGAAGACAAGTAGCCAGTGCTTCTCAGATTGAATGTGTTCTTTGGATGTGATTCGTTCAGTGTGTCATCTTTTTTGTTGAAGTAAGGATTGTGTTCACTGTTGACCCACGATATACCGTGTGTGTTTTTGTCTATCTCTTCTTGCATTCTTGCAAGAGATTGGGGCAATACAAAATTAGAAAGCCTAGCACATCCGTCGTCGGCCAGTTCTAACTTTGTGTGCTCTACAATTTTTTGATAGTCACTACTATCTCTCTGATGTATGGGATATTCCTTAAGATTTATGATGTCACCTAGTTTCATCTGCTGACATATTTAATGGTGTGCTGGAGTGTTTCTAGTAGTTGTTGGGCCTGTAGTTGGCCGCTCGAGTAATTCTAAAGCCACCTTTTTTCCAAGCCATCACAAACTTTGCGTTAGGATCTTTGTAGTTTGTGTCGTAGTGATCACCTGCGTGTAGTTTGCCTTCTTCGCCCAATTCAAACTGCTCATCGAAATACATTTCTGCACCCTCATAGTAATCTGCTTTGATGCATCTTTCTTTCATTGCTACAAAAATTTGTGCTTTGTGATGTGCGTCTCTGATGTTTTCGTTCACCCATTTTCTGTGTGCAATAATGGTCTCTTCGCTGAGATTGTCGGGAGACAGAGTGTAGCCACGTCCAAATGCATTTGTATCTTCTGATTGGAAACATTCCATCCAAGTGTCCAAACTGAATTTTGGAGTGTGTGCAACATGGTTGTTTTTGAATGCGTCCACTGTTGAAGTTATATCAGACATTGTGTCCTTGTCCAAGTGCAGTTGTTTTCTTTGTGGACCCATCTTGTCAGAAGGATTCCAACAACTCAAATGCAACGGCTCTGAATGTTTTTGTTCTAGGTATTTCACTGGTGGCAGTATTGATTTGACTGTTACTGTTTGATGACCAGAATACGGAACCCTAACCATGGTACCGTCATTTAAGTTGTCACTTAAACAGCCTAGCATGATACATACCTCAAACAGTTTGTTTTCAAATAGATCAATGCCTTTTGCTTTGGCTTTGTTGTATGCATGAGCAAATCTGCTTGATAAGTTTCTCAGATAAAAGTTAGGATGCCTAAAGTTTACAGGACCTGCAATAATAATAAAGTCAGCATCGTAACACTTGGCCATCTCTTTGTGCAGTAAATCTGGACCAGAGGATGCTTCGTAATCTATTTTTTTTAAATTTATGATATCAGTTTGTATGGATTGTTCTTGCAGGGTTTCGGCCAGCAAATCACTCCATGCCTGTGTGTCTGAATTCTTTCCGTCTTTTATGCTACAAGAGAATATAACCGCTTTCATATTGTTATTTATCAGTTCAAAAGGGGCAGGTCGTTTTACGCATTTACGCATTCGCGTATTTTTAAAAAAACGCTTTTTGGAAATTTACGCAGTTGGTAGGTGATCTTGTAAACAATGCCTAACAACTTCTGTGTGCATGGGTTTTCTCATACCAACACAATCTAATTCTACTTGATCTTTAGTAGGAGTTCTAAAAGCAAAGTTATGATATTTCTTAAGGATATTTTTTTGTATTGTGCAGTGTTTGAAATTGTCTACCATTATATCTTCCGAAGCATTCATTACGGAAAAGAAAATTCTTTTGTCACAGTATACAGACGTTACTAGTGCATCACAGTTAACAGAAACTTCTCTATTGTAGAGAGGCGGAGTTTGTTTTTTTGTAAAGTCGTGCATCCAGTCGTCCTCATTTCCTTCTTCTAACTCGGCAATAAGTTCCTCTTCTGTCGAGTCAAAGAAAGCATCTTGCCAAGTTTTTGCTCTGTCTACTTGCAAGATATTGTCCGCGGCAGAATAACAATTTTGTTCGTTGTCCTCTGCTGTCCAATTTTTAATATCTTCGACTTTAAATTTGTTTCTAAATGATTCTAGGTGTTTGTTAAATTCTTGTAGTTTTTCTTTTGCAGTTAAATCTTTTCTTTTCATCATTTGGCAAAACAACCATTCGTAATAAAAGAATGCTTTGTGCATGAACATTTGATCTCCACACTGCCCGTATATAATGACATCTGCTTTTTTATCTAGTTTTCCAATCTGCCAGTATGACGGAGCAGAGTCCCAATAAAAGCAAGTGGGATCTATACAATAGTCTTTTACTATTTTTGCAAGTCCTTCTTGACTTACATCTAACACGTCCCATATAATTTCTTCTCCTCTTTCTCTCCAATAGTCAACAGCATCTTGTTTAAAGTCTAAAGGTGCATTTGGTGGATTAAAAGAATAAGTTACTTTTGTTGTTCCAGGAAAGTAACAAGCCTCTGTGTTTGAATCTATGCCTTCACTTAAACTTGTAACAATATTTTTATCTTTGTAATATTCTCTTATTGTATCAGCATGATCTTTAAAACAGTTATGAATGTATTCTTCTAGTTTAGCAGAATCAGTAAACTTTGGTTCTGATTTCATTGCATCCATCAAATCTTCATAAGTGTTGTGCAATCTTTTAATTTGTATTTTGTCATCTATTGCTGTAAGCATAAAGTCTGGCTGTAACAAATAAACATTTTTAAAAAACGTTGTGCAGTGTTTAGGATTATATTGTTTCATTTCAGGTGCTTCTTCTTTAACAAAGTCGTATGTGTGTTCAAACTGTTCAAATTGATCTGTGCCTGCACCTTTCTGTGATGTGGATCCAGTATCCTTTGATCCAGCACCGCCACCTACATATCTGTCTGACACATACAATTTTTTCATCTCTTCTGGTGACACTTGACTGTGCGGTGAGTTAACAATAAAATTTTCCCATCTTTCGAAAGTCTCTTTTGGTTCATATGAAAGTTGCTCCGGTGTATACGTGTTTAATCTTTTTACAATCTCTTGCATGTCAAGATCTTCTTTTGTTAATGGCATAAGATAAACTGCATTTGTAAATTCTACTCTATTATCGTTCCTCCACCATAATTTTGTTGAGCAAAAATAATCTAGTACAACTTTTACAGTATTCTTTGTGAGTATTACTACAAAGTAACAACCGTTTGCTTTATCCAATTCGTGTGGGTTACGTGCAACAACTTCGTCTATTGTTTCTTTGCCTATAAGGTATCCAGCATAGATAACAAGATGTTTGTCGTTTTGAAATGTTTTACAAGCATCGTCGGTGTACCAGTACCATTTGCCGTACTTGTTTGGAAGTTTTTTTGTGTCGGATACAAAATATTTCATGATGTTGCTGTTACTTATAGTTAGGATTTTATGCCAGTTATTTTTATGAGTACTCTATCAACATCACTTGTATTCTTTGTCCAGTGCAAGGCTTGCCAATTGTTTAATCGCATACATTCACCTTTGGTCCATTTCCATTCTTCGTTATTAACATTAAAGATATGTCCGTCTATATGATCTTCGATTGCAACAAACATACGCCATACATCTACACCAGGCTTCTCTAAGGTATGTTCCAAATTCAGCAAGCCAGGCAATGATAAACATACATCTTCTAGATAATCTCCTAGAAAGTCTAAATGAGGTTTACACTCTTCTCCAGGCTTTTGTATTTGTATTTTTGCATTAATACATTTCAAAAACGGAAATTTCACTCTAGCCCAATTTGTTATTAGATCGTTTCGTATACTGTCGTACCCTTCAGTACCTTTTTCAGGATTATCAAGATTAAACTTTGGTGTTCTGTAATTTCCAGGCAGTACTTCGTACCCCCAAGCATTTAAATCCGCAAGTGTGGCAGAGTCTTGATACTCGTCAAGTTTGTTAGCCCAACTGATATATTCTTTTAACTTCATCTATCGCATTTTTATAATTTGTTGGGATCTTAGGCATATACTTTATCTTTTGTCCAAAGAAGTAATCTTCGTTGGTTGGCAATGTACATTCTAATTTTTTTCTACCTAACACAATTAAACCATTCAAATAGTATTGTGGATGTAAGCCTTCGCCTGTCATTTGTGCTACTAGTTCGTATGTTGCTTTAGTTCTTTGAAAACAGTTAGGAATACCGTCACCTATTATTGCATAGTCAACATTACTCCATATTAGTTTGTCCAAGTCAGGTAACATATGATCAGCATCATGATGGCCAAACACTATGAAGTCGTGCTGTGTCCAATTGTACGTGTGGCTATCTTCTAGTACTGTGATGATTGCTTTAGTGTTAGGTTCTATTGAACGTTTGACAACATTAAAAAACTTTTCTCTTTTGTTCTCTGGCAAGAACATATAGTTGTCTACTAGGTATAACTTTTTTCCAGATCCTTCTATTTTGTCCCATATGTGTTTTGCTGTTGTTCCTATAAATGTACCTAGCTCACAAACAGATTTTGCATCACTGTTATGAATAATATCAGTCATGTAATCGTATTGCTGTGCTGAATAGCCAGACCATAAACTTTGTAATTGCATAATGGTATTTAATTTTTATCAACCAGCACTAAATTTTTCTTGTCGAGATGTTTTTTTATTCCGTCGTTAATCAGTGCGGCTTTAAACCCAACAGGTGTGTTGTCTACCCAGTGTTCAATTTGACCTATTGCTTGATATGAATGTGACTTTACGGCTTCTATGTTAATGTTTAAATCAGTTAATGACAATGTGTAATTTTCAAACGCTAGGTCTTCTACTTGTGAAAAGTCTGCCATAATTTGTAAATTACCCGCACCAAATTTTTTCTTTATGTAAGCATCGCCTAGTTTTTCTAACTGTTTGTAGGTTTGATCCATACGTTTTGAATTAAATTTATAAATGGTATAATTGTATTTCGAAAGCACGTGTTCGCTTACAGTGTTCCATTTTACAATATTTAGAAGTGTGTGCCAATTAAATGCTTCATCAAATATATCCTCATAAAAAAAGAAATCATATCCTTCTACTGGATGATCTCTATCTAATTTTATATGTTCTACTTCTTTGTAATATTGTTTACCTATTGATAAATGTTTGTCATTTATATCTGCATTTGTAACTTTCGAAAAACCTAATTGTCTTAATGCATCTGCATTACGTCCACACCCTCCACCAAGACATATTAAAGTTTTATTTGTAAAATCTTTGCCTGTATTTTTTACAGCATCAAACATCATTTGTCTTTTTCGGCCTCTATTCTTCCCCCAAGTCGGATCATCGTAATCGTCTGGCTTCAGTATAGGTTTGATGTACATTATTGATCTTCGTCTGAATGCAATTCGTTTAACAACTGTCTTAATTTACCACCTTCAACAGATGCTTTAACTTTACCAATGTCATCTCCTTTACGAGGATCTGGCATCTTTGGTTCATTTGGTTTGTCAGATGTTACTTTTGACG
>Ga0228615_1001159_pt1 | contig 13614 bp, 14 predicted proteins | sample 16DmetaG_FD_190530 | JGI IMG/M metagenome (GOLD analysis project Ga0228615, IMG submission 190530) | Seawater microbial communities from Monterey Bay, California, United States - 16D | ecosystem: Environmental > Aquatic > Marine > Coastal | place: USA: California | collected 2016-10-17
GTGATTATTTGGTTGTACAAAAACCACATAATCATCCATGGAATGTTATGCCCTCTCTATTTTAAGCTTCTCCGCCAATTTCGGCTAAATATACGTCAACTTCACCAATAAAGTCTGGACACTTCTCAGAGGTTTTCTTAGTCACCATATCTTGAACATTGGTCACATGTTCCTTGAACTTCCTGACATCTATTCCCGTAGCATTGTGAATTTGTGAATCGGTAGCAAACTCCTTGAGGGCGTAGAGGTAAGCCGCTGCATAGTTTGCGTGAAGTATAGCAATGACCGGTGATTCATCCTGTTGAGCAGCCACGGCATAGCGGGCTGATTGTCTTACAAGTTTCTCAATTGCCTTATTCATACCACGAGTCTTATTTTGCATCATGAGGTAAAGTACAAATATCACAGCTATTAAATAAAGATAAGCCATCTTCTATCTATAAGGATGAAAATAAAATGGAAGTATCTATGTTATAGATGCCTCGCACCACTTGATCCATACTACAAACAGGGTGCTGGATGGGAGCACCGTCTTTTTGATAAGTATCTTTGTGAGACTAATTTACCATTTGAACTCAATAATGCCTACCTTGTTGGTAATGTACATGTATGTAAATGTTGTTACATCAATGGACCCATAAAGTTTAATCCACGGATAGATGCTCTGAGACAAATAGGAGCAATTAAGTTTGATAGACCAAAAACACTCTCAATTACGAGGAATGAAATGAAAAAATGGATAGAAGACTTTTACAAAATCCTTGAAGAGAATAAACCTAAGTAAAGAAATGACACCCTAAAAGTTAAAGAAAGAATGGGTGAGAGTATTCAAAAACTCACCCACATTGAACATGTCCTCAAGAGACCCGATTCATATGTTGGTCCAGTGGATGTCAGCTCTGAACCGTACTGGCTTCTTCACAAAACTGACAATCAATTCAAAAAGAAGAATATCAATTATTCACCAGCTTTGCTCAAAATATTTGACGAAATTCTTGTCAATGCAATCGACCGAAACTCTGTACATCCGAAGAGTGTTACAAGCATCTCGGCGGGGATAGACAAAGAGACTGGTGCTGTTACCATTGAGAATAATGGTCCTCTCGGTGGTATCGGTGTGCGCATGCACGAAAAGGAGGGTGTGTGGAATCCCGAACTCACTTTTGGTCATCTTCTCACGAGTACAAACTACGACGACACAAAGAAGCGTATTGTAGGTGGTCGTAATGGCTATGGCGCCAAATTGACTAATATCTACTCGTCGGAGTTTTCAATTGTGATCAAGGATCACGAAGCGAAACAGACATATACTCAAAAGTGGGAGAAGAATATGACTGTATGCCATCCACCGAAGATCACGAAACACAGTGGTTCAACTTCTTCGGTTTCAATTACATTTACCCCCGATTGGCGTAGATTTGGTATGAAGAAGATGGATGCTAACATTTACAAGATCTTTGAAAAGCGTGTGTGGGATGCAAACATCTGTACGACCCCAAACTGCAAAGTGAAGTTTCAAGGAGAAGTTCTTCCAAAGACTTCCTTCGAAGCTTACGCCAAGATGCACGAAGGTGTAAAAGATGTGTGTTCGGTAACAACCGATCGTTGGTCAGTCTGTATCGGTCCATCAGAGAATGGACTTGAACAAGTCTCTTTTGTAAATGGTATTTCTACGACAAAAGGTGGAACGCATGTGGATCATGTGGCATCACTTCTCGCGTCGGGTATCATTGAGGAAATGGCGAAGAAGATTAAGTTGAAGCCTCAACAAGTCAAGAATACTTTTAACATCTTTGTCAAGGCAACTATTGAGAATCCAACCTTTTCAAGCCAGGTCAAGTCTGAATGCACTTCAAAGGCTCAAGACTTTGGGAGTAAGTTTGAACCACCTAAAAGTTTCGTAAAGAACGCTCTCAAGACTGGTATTCAAGATGAACTCACGGCACTCTCAAAGTTTAAGGAGATGAAGGAACTCTCAAAATCTGACGGTACGCGAAAGTCCAAAATTACTGGTATTCCCAAATTGGATGATGCGAACAAGGCGGGTACGGCACAATCTGGAAAATGTACGCTCATCGTCACCGAGGGTGACTCAGCGAAGACTCTCGCAGTCGCGGGTCTCTCCGTCGTTGGTCGTGATCACTACGGTGTCTTCCCTCTTCGTGGGAAGTGTAAGAATGTTCGCGATGCCTCTGTCACACAGCTCACATCAAACCAAGAGTTCAACGATCTCAAGAAGATCTTGGGTCTTCAACAGGGTAAGGACTATCAAGATGTTTCCGAGCTTCGGTATGGTCGTCTCATGATTATGACGGATGCCGATAACGACGGTTCCCACATCAAGGGTCTCATTCTCAATATGATTCACTACTTCTGGCCAAGTCTTCTCAAGTTGGGTTTTGTTGTGTCTATGGTGACACCAATTATCAAGGCATCCAAAGGTTCTCAATCCAAGTCATTCTACACAGATTCTACATTTAGATCTTGGTATGGAAACGGACAACCTGGATGGAAAATCAAATACTATAAGGGTCTCGGTACGAGCACGAGTGCCGAAGCTCGGGAATACTTCAAGAAGATTCAAGATCTCACTGTGAAGTTTGACATGGATATCATGTCTGATAGGTCAATTGTCCTCGCTTTTGACAAGAAGAAGGCGGATGACCGAAAGTCTTGGCTTCTTGAGAGTACGGCAAAAGATCCAAAAGAATTGGAAGTTCCGTATGGAAATGTAAGGAACTTGAGCATCTCAAACTTTGTACACAAGGACCTCGTCAACTTCAGTTTGGCGGACTTGAAGCGTTCTATCGCACACATGGCGGATGGTCTCAAGCCTTCGCAACGCAAGGTTATGTACGCATGCTTCCACAAGAATCTCAAGGATGAGATGAAAGTGGCGCAGTTGGCGGCATTTGTCGCAGAGAAGAGTGCGTACCACCACGGTGAAGTCTCTCTCGCGGACACGATCGTCAAGTTGGCGAATGACTACATGGGTTCAAACAATATCAATCTTCTTGAGCCGTGTGGTCAGTTTGGTACGCGTCTCATGGGTGGTAAGGATGCGTCTCAAACGAGGTATATCTTTACAAAGCTCACAAAAGATGCCCGAAAGATCTTTGATCCGAGAGATGATCCAATTCTCAACTATTTGGATGACGATGGTCGCCCCATTGAGCCAGACTTCTACATGCCAACACTCCCCATGGTTCTCGTGAACGGTACAGAGGGTATCGGTACGGGTTTCAGTTGTTATGTGCCTCCATTCAATCCAAAGGATATCAAGGATAACATTCAAAAAGCACTTGAAGGTCATGGTTTTACTCAAATGCGGCCGTGGTTCAAAGGTTTCAAAGGTAAGATTTTCAAGGAGGATGATAGTGGTTCGTGGATTGCCGAGGGTATTTGGCATGACACCGGGTCACGACTCAAGATTACCGAACTTCCACCTGGACGGTGGACTCAGGATTACAAGGAGTATTTGGATACTCTCATGGAAAAGAAGGTGATTACAAACTTTACAAACAATTCCACGACAGATGATGTGGATTTTGAAATTGTGGGTTATTCAGGAAAAGACTTGGTCAAGGATCTCAAGTTGAGAAAGAGTTTCCACACTTCAAACATGCATCTCTTCCACCCCACAAAGGGAATATACAAGTACAACTCCCCCGAGGAAATCCTAAAGGACTTTGTGGATTTGAGACTTGATCATTACAAGAAGAGACGGGAACATCTCATCAAAGTTCTTCAAACGAAAGCTACGATGTGTGGCTACAAATCTAAGTTTGTGACGATGGTCATTGAAGGTGACATTGTGGTTTTCAAGCGAAAGCGGGATGACCTTGAACGACAACTCTCCCAACTCTTCCCCAAAATTGGGGGCACATACGACTACCTTCTCAACATCAAGACGGTTCAATACACCGAGGAAAGTGTCAGAGAACTTCTCAAGGAGGCAAAACAGGCGAGAGATGAACTTGAGATTATGAAAAAGACAAGTCACATTGATATGTGGAAAATGGATATTAAAAATATGTAGGCAATAGATAGGTATGGGTGAAGCTGCGAAAATTTCGCTCAAAGCTATTGGGAAGCAAGACACTTACTTGCTTTCCAAAGATCCAGACGAGTCGTTCTTTAATTATACGACCGACAAGAGACATTCCGACTTTAGGAAATATCACAGAAACAAGAACATTGTGAGACCCGGAAACGTCACGGTGGGTTGGCCTTTTGGACAAACTCTAAAGGTTGAGTTTAATCCCAGAAATATGGGTGATCTTTTGAGCAATATGTGGTTGAGCATAACTATGCCAGGTCTTAGAAATCCTACGGATGGTAATTATGCGGATCAGCTGGGAAGACATATTCTCAAAAGTGTTACGATGTATGTTGACGATATAGAAGTTGAGAAAATCCATGATGATTGGGGGATTATCTATGATGACCTTTATTTAGAAACATCGGAAAAAGTAGCAAATAGATTTCTTGTAAACAGAAACCTTGGTTTTGACGACGCACCTCTCGTAGGATTTCAAGATGAAGCGCAATACGACGCTGATGTAGTCATCCCAATACACTTTTTCTTTTCGCGGAAATTTGCGAGTGATGAATACGACACGAATAAACCAAATCGTCCATACTTTCCAGTTTGCTCCGTGTACCGTCAGAAGATTGAGTTTGAACTTGAGTTTCACAAGGCGTCATTCTTTACGGACAGAGATTTGGTTACAAACCCCATTCAACTTGATTCATTTAACATTGTGACGGAAGAGATCACAGTGAGTCCCGAGGAGAGAAACTATTTGATGAGTCAGAGACAGGTCTTTATTACGGATCTCGTTCGTAAACATCCAACAATTGTGAGTGATTTGGGTAAGGATATAATACGAAACAATCTAGTACCAAATATACCTGTAAAATGTATTCATTGGTTTCTACGAAATACAATATTTGAAAACGAAGATGAATCAATCGGTGATCCAGTTCCAGCCACCGAGGGGCAGCGACTTTATCAAAACCGCTTCAACTTTTCTTCGGCTCTTGATTTTCAAGGTGAAAATACATTCTTCTATCCACTCATGTCGGAGGCGAGTTTTTTCATAAATGGAAACAAACTTCCAAATGTATCAAAAACAGATCATTCGTATTACAAATATTTAATTCCATTTCAAAAGAGATTGTCTAGACCAATTAGAAATATCTATACATATAGTTTCTCGATAAATCCAGTAAATGTGGAACCATCGGGAAACTTGGACTTTAGTGCGATTCAGTCTGAAAAGACTAATATTGAAGTCAAGATGGATACATCCGTCATTGATATCAATACAGAGACATTTTCATTGCACATGTACTACACAGGTTATCAAACCTTTGTTTTTGACAAAGGGTTTATGTCAATTGCTTATTAAAAAGTTTCTCTTTATTATTACTGATGTAATCAATAATGTTGTTCTTAATACACCATTTGATGAAATTCAATTGAGCCAATGTCGTTTGAATTTCATGAGATGTACCCGGAACTGTGTAACCAAACTTTTGTGACCGACAGAATGGATCAAAAAGTTGTTTACTGTAGCCATTGAGACTTGATTTATAGGCACAGTGTACCGTAAATAACTTACCATCCCCAGTTTGATAAGATGTATGATTCTTCTTTGCGTAGTTTGTGATAAACCACTCCAAGTTACGGAGAGAGATGCCACTCGTTTTGTCCAAAATAGTCATTAGTGTAGTTCGATTCTTCTCTTCGTTATAAAAGTTGTTGATGGATGATAGTAGAATATCGTTCTTGCTCATTACTATACTATGCTATTCAAATCTATAAGCTCCTTTGATGACTCGCACCCTGGACACCCATGCACAAACATCTGATCTGGTCCGTGATTGTGTAGGTTTGAACTCGAGAAAGATCGTTGACATATTCGTTCCCCCTGTGTTTTATGATGACGGCAGTAGCCATTGTACACCGCCCTAAAAGTACACCGATGACCACCCGCCTTTGTTCCCTTGCAAGTTGTACTTGTAAATGTTTCTGGAAGCTCCTTGAGTAAAAGTTCAAGTGGGATTCCGTGCTTTTTTGAAATCTTTTCAGCATACTCATTGAGAATTGCATTTACCCTATCTTCCAATTCATCATCAACAAGCTTTGTGATTTTTTCATTGAGGCTCATTCTTACTTTGTGTTAGCTCGTAATTTTTAAATAGGTCTTCAACGGATTCTTCTTTTTTCATTCTCGCATCCTTAAGGCGTCCTCTCAATATCGGGAGAGTGCCAACCTCTTCCAAACCAAGACGCTTACATTCGGCAATGAGCTCGTCTTTCTTCATACCACTGAGGGATGGGAGTTTCGGTGGTTTTACTGGTTTGTGTTGATTAATGATTTCACCAAAGATTTCTTCCTTCACATTTTCATACAGTGGATCTAGAAGATCACAGACAGGGTTAAGGAACTTGTTAACAAAATAATAATGATAGTCAACATGTACGCCATGTTCCTCTACATACTTTGGATCTTCGGCTTTTTCATACGCTTTAGCTTTGGGATTTTCCGTTTTTGTGAGCAAATACGGAACACGATCTCCAGATTGCGGTTCAGACCCTGGCTTTCGTTGACGCATCTTCGTGACAACTTGTACATGTGACTGGTTGATATTCACACTCTCAGAACTCGTAACAGATACATTCTTACCCCCAACTTTGTATGTATCTGAGAGACCTTGACTAAGAATAAGCTTTTCATTAGGGACATCCCCCGAAAGGAGCTCAATCGCTCTTTCTTTTGCTAACTCCTTGGGTGGACCAGGGTCACTGGATGTCAGAACTACATCCAAGAGTTCTTTACAAACTTCTCTAACATGGGGTGTATTATCTCTTCGAACAACTTGAAGTCCCTTAATGTCAATGTAGTCCATGTGCATTTTATCATCTTTACCCTTCGTCCAAAGCTTGGCGGCATACCGCTTTTTACTATAGAGGAAATATGGCCAATAAACCTTTTCAAGTTCCAAGTTATTAGGTTTCTTGAAAAGGGCGCTACACTCCTCGGCAGCTCTCTCTCCAACTTCCCAACTGTACGCGATAGCATCCTCCCCCGTGCGATCACCCACGTCGAACTCAACCATCACTGAATCCGTGTCCCCGTATCTCACCTTTGCCCCTGGAAAGTTTGCTTCCACATAGTTCTTTGTTTCCTCAATCATAGAGCGACCTTTACATGTTGTCGTAGAAGCGATTGGGACACATGGTAGAATACCTTTACCAGCTCCAGTAAAACCATAAACGGAGTTCATTGAAATCTTATAGGCTAACTGTTTACCATTGTAGACCTCTTTCATAAAGCCGGTAGCATTAGCCATGTCGCGCTTAGCCTGCTTACGGAACTGCTTAAGCTCGAGAAGAATGCTTGGTAAGAGACTTGGAACATCTTGCGCAAACTTATAAGTGCGATCGGCGACACGGAAGGTTTCATATGTAATCCCAGGTACATTACCGTACTTCTTTTCATCCATGACATAAGACGAATAACACAGATTGTGTGCCATCATGATAGATGGGTACAGTGCTTCAAAATCTAGAGCTGTAATCGGGGTATAATACGCCCCTTTTTGGGCGTCCAAAACTGTAGCGCCTTCGTATGGTTCTTCGGGAATTGCTCCATACCGAATAGTTGGAACCATGAAGCCCAACTCCCGAGCCTTCTTCGTGAGTTGGGAAAACACCTTGATTTGCTGCCCTCGTTCCACAAGGAAATTCGCAGGAACCCAAGTAGCCTTAGCCATCTCAACCAAGTTCAGGAGAGTACAAAGCTTTTTCATGAGTTTGTGTGGGAGGAGGGTATCCTTGATACAATACTCAGCAACTTCCCTCAATTTGACGGGGTCTTCCTCTCTGTAACGAGCGAACATCTCCTTGGGAGCCATATCAATCTTTTGATCTCCAAGGTACAACTTTGATACATTATCCAATTTGTAACTATCAAGTTTGTATCCTTTCTTGATTTCGTGGAACATATCAAAAATGAAGCGTCCAGACATTGGAAGAAGCTTCAAAAGATTGTCACCGAGAGCACTTGAAGAAAGTTTTTTAATAACAAGTTCAGACTCTGTATCTTTGAGCTTCCCCAAGTTGAAGAAACTATAGTGACACCCATTGATTTGCGCACGCTTGTAGATATATTCCATATCAAAGCCAAAAATATTCCACCCAGTAATGACATCTACATCCTTTTTGTGTAGATACTTGTGAAACGCCTCTAACATTTCCTTTTCGGTTGAAAAGCTCAATATATTGGATCCCTCCAGATTGGGATCTGTTTGTTTGTAACAGAGGCATGTTTTATCATATGGTTCATCAGAACCAAACTTACACAGGGAGATTGCAATTTGAAAACAAGCATCTCCGGGGATGTTTGCATCAGGAAACTTACCAGTAGAACTGTTACATTCAATATCAACGGATGCTACAACAAACGGCGCAACATCATCTCTCGCCACTGGTTTGAGAGTAGTCCAATCATTACAGAACAAATCCATATCAACATTTGCGAGGTGTGAACGAATGCATTTATCACCAGTCTCAAGCCATCCAGTGGATTGGATTCCAGTGCGATGCATCAGGCGCAGCACTGGATCAAGATTTGATTCATACACTTTAACATTTCTCACACCAAAAATATTGAAAAGCTCAGGAGTTCTATCAAGAGGTCTTCTTAAAAATGAATCTGTGAGGCGACGAGCTTGAAGATTCTTAAAATTGATTTTCATAAATGGAAACTCCTCATTATTTTGAAATCCCCAAACATCTTTTGATTTGGTAACTGAATATCCAACGAGAGAATCTTTACATTGTTCATCAAGGATGTTGTAAATTCTCCGAATTTTTGCAGTGTCAATGTTAGGTGGAAGTTTAATAAAAAAATAAGGTGTAAATGCTGTTGTCAGACACACTGACTTTCCTTCCTCAGTCTTACCAAAGATACTGATCATGTGCTCGTCATCTGTATCTCTGGACTCCCATGTCAGTGCTTGGAAGGCTACCATTGTGTAATCATCGCCCGAAAATTTTAATATACTTTATTAGTAAAAATGTCAGCTGCTTTGATTGACCTTGTATCTAAAGGTGCCCAGGATGCGTACATCACTGGTCAACCCCAGGTCAGTTTTTTCCGACAAAACTATAAGCGTCACACCAATTTTTCTATGCGACCAGAGCGCGTGGACTACATTGGTACTTTTGGTGCCTCCAACGAAGTCGTCGTTCCACTCAAGTCCAAGGGTGATCTCTTGAGCTATGTGTGGATTGAGGCTGAAGGTATTGCGACACCCGGCGGAAATAACGCCATGTTTGACACCGCGGCGTCCCAACCAACAACTTTCCAATTGTGGATTGGCGGACAAAAGGTGTCTGAACTTGATTCCCTTTTCATTCAGGGTGTGTACAATCCACTTTACAATGAAACATCTGCCAAGGCGGGTATGAGATTCACAACCGAAACAACCCACGCGAACTCAAAGGGTGATCACTTTGTCATTCCATTTTTCTTTGGTGAAGATTGGACCAAGGTTCTCCCACTCGTGGCGCTCCAGTACCACGAAGTTGAACTTCGGATAAAGCTCCAAGATCAATACACTTTGGCGGGTACCCCCAAGATCTACGCGAACTATGTCTACCTTGACACCGATGAGCGTAAATTTTTCACAGAAACTGAACATGAGTTGTTGATTACTCAAACACAATACCAACCAGGATCCCAAGCCGATACTGAGTTTGATCTCACATATTTCAATCACCCAGTGAAGGCTATTCACTTGGTCGCTGGCGACGCGGGTGCTGCCGTGTGGGACGACCACTACACATTCGGAACCGCCTCTTTGTACATTAATGGTACGGCACTTTCCGAGAATATGTCAAATGTCTATCACCACGATGTTGTTCCAGAAATGCACTGCAGCGCCATCGGTGCTGATACTTTGGACGAAGACACCGTGTACACATGGCCATTCTGCTTGAACTTGGCTAAATCTCAACCATCTGGCTCCCTGAACTTCTCCCGAATTGATAACGCGAAGTTGCTTCTTAACAGCGTAACCTCTGCCGATTCATCAAAACCAGCTCGCGTCTATGCGGTCAACTATAATGTTCTTCGTGTGAAGAATGGTATGGCTGGTGTTGCGTTCGGTAACTAATTTTACTTTTAACATAATTACAAAAACTTACATACGATTGGTTTAAAAATATCAATGATATGTAGGATAAGATGGATCTCGTTCCAATCAAACTTATTAAAAATCGCGATGTTCGCGATCGCCTTTTGAGGGTAAAAGGTGAGACGGCTGAGATTGACAAAAACGACTATATTGAGAGTAAGATAAACACAAGTCTCGCGGCGAGGCATCTCATGGCTATTGAAGACGCTGCTGAAATCGCGAAACAACTTCTCCAAAGCCGTGGAGTCTTTGAACAGATCGGGAAAGATATAAAAAAGGAATCCAACTATGACTTCAAGTTTGTGTGTCGTAAAACATCCAACATGACGAAATCCACAAAGAACCGTAAAGGTATCCAATATCTTCATATAGCACACACATATCCGGGTGGTGACGGACACTACGCTCTCGCGAGGGTCAATCACAGAGAGAAGTCAATTAAATTATTCAATTCCATGGGTGCGGGGCGTACAGAATTCAAGAACGAACTGCGTACGGTATATGGAAATACGTATACCATACAAAATAAACAATCCACAGCCCAACCGACGGGTGGATTTGTGACGACAAATTTGGAAAATTATAAAGATCTTCTTCGCAATACAAAGATAAATATAAGAAACACAAAGGTTCTTGAAAAGTCTTTTGAAATTTCACAATATGATGAATTGTCTCAACATCATTTTTGTTACATAGAAGCCTTCATCGCCATGATGCACGATACTCTCGGAACACCCCTCGGTCCAAGAGATCCACGGGATCGTCTCGTATTCATAAAAATGGTGGTGTGGGGACTCATTCATAAATATGTGCCACCCTCAAATAGAAAGACACTCCGATGGAAATACTTTGAAACAAACTTTCCACATTTTTTGAAAATCACAAACACCGGTGGTAACCGATTTAACTTGAATCACATCGCACAAATACCAAAACTTGTAAATGGTATCAATGTTGAAAAGGCTAGAAAAACTTTAGTAAAAATAGAATTTCCCAAAACTATTAATAGCTCGTGGTCTTTGACTCAAATACTAAATTGGGCGGGAAGCAATTAAATGTGTGTATATTGTAAATGATTCCAGCTATTATCGTCGGAACTCTCGCAGCCGCCGCAGCGTACACCTTCACGGGTGATAATCTCGTGAGTTCCAAGGAAGCTAAGAAGTTGATTCGCTCAGGAAAGATAAAGAAAGTCATCGATGTTCGCACAATTACCGAGTACAGAGCTGGTCACTATCGGGGCGCTCTTCACATCCCAGTGAGTAAAATCAATAGGAAAACTACCACGGAACTCCCAAAGAAGGGTTTGCTCGTCTACTGCAACACCGGGCAACGAGCCAGATTTGCGGCAGAGAAATTAGAGGAATTGGGTTTTGAAGATGTGTATTACATTGCGGGACACTACTCAAGTCTTAAGTGAGACCCTCGATGACCTCTTTTGTCTTTTCGTACATTCGCTTCGCGTGGAACTTTTCATCTTTGAGTTGTTCCCAAATCGTCAATCGATACTCCAAGAATTCTAAGAATCGCTCGGGGTCTCGTTTGGACTTGTGACGGACCTTTTCACCTTTCATCGCCTCATTCATGGCGGCAATCTTGGCTTCAAACATGCGTTTTTGCATGGCATCTGGACTCTCACGAGACGTGATTTCTTCCTTTTTGAGCGCCATTTGTAATACAGTTGCGCGACATCTTTAATTGATTGTAAGAAGTGCTTTGTCTCTCCATTTCGTGACTGTATATACAGTGACACCCAATTCCACCGCGAGGTCTTTTAGGGTTAGGTGTTTACCATAGTAGTTTTCAAGAATGTATCGGCTCACATCATCTAGACCATAGAGGATATCAGGTTCTTTGTCGTAATACGGTGGAGTTTCATAAAATTGAAGTTCCTCATGTATCGTGGTTCGTCGCAAACAATTTTTACAGCTCCAATAAATCCATGGATATGCGTACGTACTAAACTTGAAACCCAACTCCGGGTTAAACTTTTGAGCCGCCCGAACGAGACCGTGTAGCCCCACACTATTTATATCCTTTCTCGTATGTATACCTCGTTGTCGTGGATATGTTTTATAGTATACTTCATTTGAAACTTTATAAGCAAGTCTGATATGATTACCTATCAATTCCTTCTTATAGAGGTTCATCTTGTACTTTTTATGTTCGTCTACTTTAATAGGTATGTTTGTAGCATTAACTGTAATCATAATTTTGGTTGTGATACCGATTATAGTTGTAACATGTACCAAGCTTCACGACGATACCGACGAGTCTATTTTTTGACTGGTCCGAGAACCACCTCAGGTGTGAGATACTTCTTTAGAACATTCGGTGGATGGAGCATATCAAACTCTTCCGTCGCATCCTTTCCAGCAAAAAGCATGATCGCCTTCTTGCCACCTGGATGATCTGGCAAAAACTTTGTGAGATCATACACGATATCTTTGATAATTACCCAACAATCTTCTTCGGTATTATGCTTCGCAATTTCAGTGAGAGATAAGTCTCTTGGATTAATGTGATCATTAATTGATTTGATTCTGTTCATTTCTATTATATCTCATCATTTTCTGGCTTAGGCATTTCCTCTTCCACACTTCCCAATTTGGATGTGTCATTAGTTCGTTGTCCTAAACGCTCATCTTTGGGATGTATCATAATTGGTGGACCCTCGTACATGAAATTTGTAATTATATATTTAACACCCTCTTTTAATTTTGTACCACGATGAACATATGCTAAATTTGCTGGAAATATTACAAGCTTACCAGCTTTGGGTTGTATATGTCCCCTATTCAAAAATTCAGTAGTTCCACCGATACCCTCTTTAACATCGTTGAGGTAGAGTATGTAAGTAAAAATTCTATTTAAGAATCCATCATGATGCCATGAATAGAATCCATCTTTTTCGGTTTTTTGTATTTGAGGAAGACCAATTGTAGCGTTAATTACTGCTTTATGTACCGCGAAACATCTATCCAACCCCTCTGTATGTACATAATCTTGGTATTTCAAAAGTGCCTCATTTACGCATTTACCCACTTCATCGATAACATCCTCCCAATCCTTTCTTGATTCTGGCATAGAAATTGGCAAATCTATACTTTTTTTAACGTTTTCATCTACCCCACTAATTGTTGCTCCAAGGACCCGTCTTTTATCATTTTCAAAGCGGGAAATAGCATCTTGGCAAAATTCTTTGCTAACGACATTGTCAATTTCAAAAATGTAATCCATGTTTAAATGATTAAAGTGTATAAACTTTAACTTAAGAGTCTATCAAGTCTGGCCCTCTCTTTGTTTGGAAATACCACGAGTTGCATGACCTCTCCATCTAAATAAACTTGTCCGTGATTTTTGATGCGTTCATCCTTGATGACTTGATCAACTCTCACAAGG
>Ga0228615_1001174_pt1 | contig 13511 bp, 16 predicted proteins | sample 16DmetaG_FD_190530 | JGI IMG/M metagenome (GOLD analysis project Ga0228615, IMG submission 190530) | Seawater microbial communities from Monterey Bay, California, United States - 16D | ecosystem: Environmental > Aquatic > Marine > Coastal | place: USA: California | collected 2016-10-17
TAATACAAAAAAAAAGAAACCTAAAAAAAGAAAAAAAAGAAAATCTATTCGTAAAAAATAAATTTGCTCGCAATTAATATATATATATATATATATTAATGAATACTGATAAATATATTATATTAAATCCATCAGCACTAAAAGATAATAAAATTGATACTATTAATGTTCCAAAATTTCAGACATTGCATAAAAAAGTAAAAAAAAAAATTAAAGAAAAATCTAGAAAAAATAATACTACTCTAGATTATGAATATAAGAATTGGTGGGTTCATAAAGGAGAAAATTTAGTAAAAAAAATCAACCAAGAAAAATCGAGAAGTCCAGAATTAAAAAAACACAGGCAATTAACACCAAGTGAGAGTGAATGGAAAACTCGGACCGAGAAATTAGAAAAACATCTCAATACAGTTGGCTCTGGTAAAACTAAACGAAAAAAACGCATTCATAAAAAAAGAAAATCCATTAGTAGAAAATAAATTATATTATTTTTTCAAATATAATAATATAATTCAAAAAGAACTTAAAGAAAAAAAATAGAAAATTCTTTAAGTTAAAAATTTATATATATTATATTTTAACTTAAAGAAAAAACCCAAAAATACCATGTTTTTAAAATTGTTACCATTAAGGTAACAAAAAATATTTTACAAAAAAAGTTGAAAAATTTGGCAAAAAAAAGTTTGACGTATTTTTTCAGATTGGACATTTATTTTATGTCCATTTTTAAAATATTTTACCTTTTATACTTTTTCGTTCCAAAAACACCTATTTTTCACTTTTATTATCATTATCCCGCAAAAAACTCGCTAAAATTATACTTAAAATTTGTGACGATAATTTTCGGGATTTTACGATTTTTATGTTGTATTTTTTTTACAGCATAAAAATCCCAAAAGTCATACTTGTTTTTTTTATTACCATAATAAATATCAAATTAATATTTATATTTTATTTTTTGTGATGATAAAATAAAAATACAACAAATTACAAAAAAATACAACCGGAAAATCCCAAATTTTAACTATTTTATTAAAATAATTTAGAGAATTATAATAAAATACTAATAAAAGACTAAAAATGGCTAAAAATTTTACATCAAATACATCAAATATTACATCAGAATTTATATGTATAAATTGTGGCTTCAATTGTGATAAGAAAGGAGATTTTAATCGACATATTTTGACAGCTAAACATAAAAGACTAAATCCGACTAACGAAATTACATCAAATACATCAAATTTTACATCGCACGAATGTCCGTGTGGAAAAAAGTATAAACATCAATCAAGTTTAGTTAAACATAAGAAAAATTGCACTTTTATAGATAATGATAACAAAAATATTATTAGTTCTGTTAGTGAAGAAACTATAATGAATTTGATTCAAGAAAACAAAGATATAAAACAAATGCTTTATGCACAAAATGAAACTACAAATAAACTAATAGATATTATACCAAAAGTTAATAATAATACTACCAATAATAATAATACAATTAATAATAATCAAAAATTCAATATAAATATTTTCTTAAATGAAAAATGTAAAGACGCCATTGATATAAAAGATTTTATAAGCCAGATTCAGTTAACTTTAGAAAATTTAGACTTTTCAAGAACTCAAGGATTAGAAGCAGGATTAACAAATGTTATTATTGAAAATATGAATAAATTAAGTTTATATGAACGACCAATTCATTGCACGGATACGAAGAGAGAAACTTTATATATAAAAGATGATGATAAATGGGAAAAAGATAAAGATAAAACAAAAATAAAAGAAGCATTAAAAGCATTAAATAAGAATCATTTTAGATTAATAAAACAATGGTTAGACAGTAATCCAGATTATATGGAAGATAATACTAAACAAGCATATTTTGCAAAAATATTAAAAACTTGTGGAGCAATATTAGATGATGAAAAAATAATTAAAAAAATATGCACATCAAACTATATTAAAAATCACGTAAAAGATTTAGATGAAAATTTAATAGAATAATAATATGTATATATAATAGATAATGCCAAATAATGTTACTACCGTAACTGGTATTTTGAAAATGTTAAAAGAGTTTCTTGGTTTTTTAACACGTAGTATAACCAAAATAAAGCCATTTGTCCTGCGGGTGAGGAAAGAGTATCCCAAAGTATTAAGTTTTTGGTATGGTATTCGTGTATTATTTCTATTATTTGCAGTAATAATTGGAGTATGGAGTTTATTTTTCACAGAACCGGTGTCGGCAAACATGATGTATCACCTATATTCTATTTTAAAATTAACATTTGTATTATTTCTTCTCTTGCTTGCATTCATTATACTATTTTCCTTATTTAAAAAGCCCGGTGATAATACTAGTCCAGTGGAATTAGAAATTTTAATCTCGACATTAAAGTATTTGCCATATCTGTATGATTTAGCAATATTAATAATTATATTAGCAGTTTTAAAAGCTTATTATATAAGAAGTTGCGTTAATGGTAATGTAAAAAAGAATCCTAATGTTTATCCTTTTATAGATATAATATATTGGCTGCCTTTTATGCTCATTCTAGTAGGAATAATAGTTAAAATTATATCAAGATTATTTGCGAGAGATCATTCCAGTATAAAAGCTGATGTAGCAAAATTAACAAATCCAATTATAGCTATATCACTAACTTTAATAATATTATGGCTTGTAATAACATATCTAGAGGATATAATAACAAATAATCTTGCCTATTGGATGAAATTATATGATGGCACAAATAGTGGCGATGACTGTGTAACAGACGATGCGGAAAGTGAAGAAACTGGTGGTGGAGATTTTGAACAAGCAAAAAATATAATAATTTCGGTAATATTAGGTCTGTTTATATTAGTGCTTGCTATAGTTCAGCTAATACCGATGCCTACTTTGACAAAAGTAAATGAAGGTATTAGATATACAGTTACGAAAGTTACAGATAAAGCGTCAGAAATTTTAGAAACTAGTTAATATTTTTAATAATAAATTATAAAAATATTAATTTAGAAACTGGTTCCAAATGAACCTCCAAGTGCTCCATTGGCAGCCATGGGTTCCATTGCTTCCATAAATGAGTTTTGGATAGCTTGGTTTTGGAATGAACTTAAACCACTGTCACCAACCATATTAGGCAAAGCATCGATCATAGAAATATTATTTTGTGCAGGCATTTGCTGGGGAGGTGGTGCAATAAGAGTATTATCTAAATTATCAGCACGACTTACCTGATGAATTCCGGGAGTAACAATTGGTTGACTAACTTTAACATTGCCTTGATTAGTTTTTCCTACATATGGATTTTGATTTCCATTCCAAATATCAGTTACTCTCTCTACTAAAATATTAATTTTAGAACCAAGTTTGGTTTGCATTGTAACTAAAATAATTAATAATGGTAATACAAAGTTAATTTCGTTAAATTTATGATATGCTAGTCCACTATAAGTTGGTATATATCTAATTATTCTATCAATAAACCATATAGAAAAGAATATTGAAAATAATTGAATAGATACTTCTAAAGAAATTTCAAGTGTACCTTTATTATCATCTTCTTCTGGAACATAAGCTTTGATTGCTTTTAAAGTTAATATGACTGGTATAATACCAATTAGTATATATTGAATAAGATTAAGCATATTTGCTTTATTGTCACTGTCAAAATTAAATACATGATTAAAGAATTCTCCAATACTTAATTTATTAGATGATCCTCCTTCCATACTTTCTACAGAGATAGGCATATTTGAATTATATATAGAAATAAATATATTAATAATATTTTTATTAAATATTAAATTAAAAAATATTAAAAATAATTAAATAATTTTTACTAAATGCTAAAGAAAACTTTAATTAACAATAAACAACGACATAACAGATATAATGATGTTCATGATGAAAATCAATATTTAAACTTAATTGAAGATATTTTAGAAGAAAATGAAGAATTTGTAGGTCGTAATGGAACAACTTATGCAGTTTTTGGTTGTGCTATGCATTTTAGTTTATATGATAATATTGTTCCTTTTTTAACAACAAAAAAGTTAGCTTGGAAAACTTGTCTAAGAGAGTTATTATGGTTTATAAAAGGAGATACATCAAATAAAAGATTAAAAGATCAAAAAGTTCATATATGGGATTCAAATGGTTGTCGTGAATTTTTAGATTCGCGCGGATTAACAAATTATGAAGAAGATGATTTAGGTCCAATTTATGGATTTCAATGGAGACATTTTAATGCAAAATATAGTAATTGTGATAGTGATTATAGTAATAAAGGTATAGATCAGTTAAATTATATAATTGAACAATTAAAAAATCCCGAAACAAGAAATTCAAGACGCTTAGTTATGACTGCATGGAATCCATGTCAAATAGATGAAATGGCATTACCGCCATGTCATATTTTATGTCAGTTTAATGTATCAAATGGTAATAAATTAAGTTGTGCTTTATATCAGCGTAGCGGAGATGTGGGTTTAGGAGTACCATTTAATATTGCATCATATTCTTTACTAACTCATTTAATTGCTCATCATTGTGGTTTGGTTGCTCATGAATTTATTCATTATTTAGGAAATACACATATTTATGATGATCATATAGAGGGTTTAAAAGTTCAATGTCAACGAAAACCATACGATTTTCCAGTATTAAAACTTTTAAGATTATGTGATAATATAGATGATTATAATGAAGATGATTTTAAAATAGAGAGTTATAAATATCATGATAATATAAATTTATTAATGCGCCAATAATAGTTTAAAAAGAAATTACATATAAATATAAAATGAGCGGAGCATCAGCAGTAGCCTCGGCACGACGCAGAAGAGCAGACCCTTTACCGCAAACAATTCAACAACCGATGGCTTCGTCGTCATCCAGTAACCAACAAATAAAAAGTGTAGACGATTCCGATTCAGGTACAAAACAAGTATCTACTCCACTTCAAATATTACAACAACATGATAAAAAAATAAAAGAATTTGAAGAAAATTTAGAAGTAACTATTGTAGAAATATCAAAAAAAGTTTTATCGGAAAATTTAAAACATTTAAATTTAGATAAACCACCTGAAGTAAGAGAATTTGATAATTCACAGTTGTTTATAAAATATGATGAATTATTATCTCAATTTTATGAATTAAAAACATTAGTGCATTCGAATTTAAATAAATCTACTCCTCAAGTGAAAGAATTTGATAGCACACCATTATTTATAAAATATGATGAATTATTATCTCAATTTTATGAATTGAAAACATTAGTAAATTCAAATTTAGATAAATCTACTCCAGAAGTGAAAGAATTTGATAGTACATCTTTTATTTTAAAATTTGATGAATTATCATCACAATTTAATGAATTAAAAACATTAGTTATTAAAAGTTTTCAATCCAATAATGAAAGTTCAATTGAAATGTTAAAAATTAAAGATAAAGTATTGGATTTAGAACAAAATTTTTTACAATTAGAACTTAAAGTAAAACAATCTTCGTTAGATGAAGATAATATGTTTAAAATGGATGATAATAGTTCAGCAGAAATGTTATTAAGAAGTATGATAGAATCAAGTCTAATGGAATCAAATCCAATGGAAACTACCGAATGTGAAAAATTAAATATTCATGATACCGAAAGTGATAATGAGTTAAATGATATTGGGGATGTAAGTGAAATTACATTAACCGAAAGTGATTTAGATTCAATAAAAACAGAAGTAAAAGAAGTGATTTTAGTTGAAGAAAATGTTAAACCAGACGACCAGATATTAGATAATAAAATTGAAATTAGTGAAGATGAAGAAGAGATATTGAATAAAAATGATGTAGATGTAAAACCACTAGAAGAAGTAGAGAGAGAAGAATAAGTAAAAAATAGAATTTTAATTTATGTAAATTTATTAATGGAAATATTAATAAATTTACTAATATTAACTATAACTCTTTTCTTATATATCCATATTTATAATCAAATAAAAACTAGTAATTATTTAGAAGTTTATGAAATTGAAAATATTTCGAAAGATAAATTTGAAGAATTATGTGATTTAAAACAACCTTTATTAATAAATAATATTACTTTATTGGATTTTGATATACCATATATTCAAGAAAATTATGGTAGTTTTGATATAAAAATTGGCAATAAAGATACAAATGATATGTTTTTACCTATGAAATTTTTAACGGCAATTCAATTATTTGATAAAGATAGCTCAGCAAATTATATATCTGAAAATAATAAAGAATTTCTTGAAGAAACATCATTAATAAAAGAGTTTTCAGTTAAAGATTTATTTTTAAGACCAGTTGCAACATCATCTATTGAATATGATTTGATTTTGGGTTCTATAAATTCATATACCCCATTAGGTTATAATTTAAATTGTAGAAATTATTATTCAGTTTTAACAGGTTCAATTGAGATTACATTATGTCCTCCTAAAGATTATAAATATTTATATGTAAATAAAGATTATGAAAATTTAAAATTTTCATCAGCAGTTGATATATTATATCCACAAGATGAATACAAAAATGAATTTGAAAAAGTTAAATTTTTACGAGTTATATTAGAACCTAATAGATTATTACAAATTCCTGCGTATTGGTTTTTTAGTATAAAAATATTAGAAAGTAATACATTAATTAGTAACTTTAAATACACGACTTATATGAATTCTCTTGCAATGGCGCCCGAATTATTTATGAAATTTTTACAAAAAAATAATATAAAACAAAATATAGCAAAAGTAGCAGATTTATAAAATAATATTTACTTAATATATAAAATGGCAGATCAATCACCTACACGTGAATCGCAAGGTACTAGACGTCGCGTAGATCCCCCATCACCTACACCTAGACGAGTTCCAGTATTACCAAATCCGTTTGGACCACCTGCGCCCCCAGGTTCTCCGTCAGAGAGGTTTAAAGTTGATCCAGGTAAACCTCCATCTGCACCGAGAAGAAAAAGAACAAGAGATCAGGCCCTGGGAAAAAAAAGAAAATCAAAAAAAAATAAAAATAAAAAATCAAAAAAAATTAAAAATAAAAAATCAAAAAGAAGAACTAAAATAAGACGAACCAAAAAATATAGAAAACAAAAAAAATTAGAAAAAAAAAGATTAACTGGCGGCGCATTTTTCAAAGAACTGAGTGCTGAAGAACAAGTAAATGTGAAATTTTTAAAAGCGTTTATAGGGTCGATACAATGGAGGTTAGCGATAGGGATAGGGAAGGATTATACTTGGTATAATAATCCAAAACCTAAAATCATTGGTAAATATCGGATCTTTTATAAAAAGGCCATGGATCGTTATGAATCAAATACAGCATCAGATTTAATAGATTTTATAACAGATGTTAGAAGAGAAGCATCGAATGAGATAAAAACTCCCTTAGAGGACGATGTAGGTACTTATGCGCCGGGCGGCGAGCCAGCGAAGGCGGCGGAGCAGGCGGTGCGCAGGTTCGATACGGTCAGCAGGGCTTTGCCTGACATTACAACAAATATAGCTAGTCTTAAAAATATAAATATAGAAACTGTTGAACAATTTATTGCTAGATTAAAATCATTGAATGACGATATAGAATATGTAGAAGAGAATGGCCCTGACAGCTTACTCAGGAGGCCCCCTAAGGTCGATCGGAATATATCGTCTGAACTATAATAAATAAATATAAGAACTAAAATAAGACGAACCAAAAAATATAGAAAACAAAAAAATAACTAAAAGAAGATAAATACAAATATTTATTATTATTAGTATGATAAATAATAAATATAAGTTTGAGAGATATTTAAATAGTGGAAATTTTGGCTCAGTAATTCAATGTAGTTATAATAATAAAAAATATGCAGTTAAATGTGATAATGATAGCAAGTTATTAAAATATGAAGCAAATATTTATAAAGAATTAAGGAGTGTATATCAAATATCTAAATTAGTAGATTTCTTTTTATATGAAAAAAAATACTATATGGTTTTGGATTTATTTGAATTAACTTTGGCAGACTTTAAAGAAAGAACTTTTAATAGTCAATATTATGAGGATAAACTAATTATTATAATAAAAAAAGTAATTAATATTTTGAGAGATATACATAATTGTGGTATAGTTCATAGGGATTTAAAACCTCCTAATATTTGTTTAAATAATAATTTAGAACCATATATAATTGATTTTGGCATGGCAAAAAAAATTATAATAAATAAAAAACATATAGAAGAGAAAACAATAAACAATATAATTGGAAGTCCAAATTATGTTAGTTTAAATGTTGTAAATTTAATAGAACCAACAATGAGGGATGATGTAGAATCTATAATTTATATTATTATGTTTATGATATTAAAGAATGATGTATATATTAATTACACAAATAATACATTATATATACAAAAAAGTATATCTAAAATATCAGAAGTTTTATTAAAAAATTATGTAAATATGAAATTAATAGATATACTAATTTATATAAGAAGAATAAAGTTTTCTCAAACTCCAAATTATGAGTATATAAAAAGTTTAATTATATAAGAAATTATAATAAGGAGAAAATATCTGATGTTTAGATGAATATAAATTAGAAAATTTATATATAATATCTACTAAATTATATATTTTTTTAGAATCTAAATTCGCGATATGTATTTTATCATAAATATGAAAAGAATGAGTTAAAATAACTTGATCTTGATAAAGTAAAATATCACAAAAGTTAAGTATTTGATTTGACAGTATATATGCATGTTTTAAATAATTGAGTGGAATTATTTTATCATATTTATAATAAAGTTTATAACAATTATATAGATAATCAATTGATAATTTTTTTTCTGAATTAATATAATTATGTAAATTATACGTGTTATTTGTTATAATAGATGTAAGCGTATTTATGTATTTTCTTTCATATAAACTATCGTTTATATAATAAATAATTAATTCTTGTAATTCTGAAGGTAGATTATAAAATATATTTGCTAAATATCTACGGGCTTTATATCCTCTATAATTTTTTTGAATTATTAAAACATATTTATTATATAATAATAATGTATGATTAAAACAATATGAATAATTATTTATATATATAAAGGAATCTTTATTGCATTTTTTATTATTAAATTTATAACAACTACATTTTACTGATAACATTTATTATATATAGTAAAAAAATAATTTAAAGCCAAAATTAAATATATAATTATAAAAATGTCAGTTGAGTCTACGGAACAACAAACTTCAAACAAACACACCGGTTGTGTTAAATGGTTTAATAACAAATCTGGTTATGGTTTTATTACACTAATGGACAATGATGCCGAATTTAAAGGCCGTGATATTTTCTCTCATCATTCTTCAATTAAGGCAAATGGTGATCTATACAAATATCTTGTCCAGGGTGAATATGTTGAATTTGATGTTCAGAAAATGGACTCAAAAACCGAACATGAACATCAAGCCGTAAATATTACAGGTGTTCTGGGCGGAGATTTAATGTGTGAAACTCGTTTTAAAAATAAAGATCTCTCGCGGGTTCGTGATGGATTTGCTCCCCCGCGTCGCGTAAGAACAAGTGATCGTAATGACCGCAGTGGAACAGATCGTCATCGTGGTAATCCACAAAGTCGTTCTCGTGAAGAACGCAATACCGAAAACTAATTTTCAAGTTTATAAAATTTTCTTGATAATAATGTTATATTTTTAAGACCATTATTTTCATAGTATTTTGTTATACACGGCATTAAAGAGTATTAAACTTATGATAGCAGTTGATATACAGCATAAATAGTTACATAATGACATATAAAATCTAGTTCGTCTAATATTAATGTTAATCGTTGAAATACTATCTTGAATTTCTACAAGAGAATTTGTATCTAAATCATAGTCAGTATTATCTCCTTCTTCCAATTTTGTATAATGAATAATTGTGTCGATGTAATCATTTTTTTTTTTACAGTGAAAACATTTTCTTATTTCTTCTGTATTTTTAATATTTGTTTTAATCCATGTATTTAAACAATCTATATGAACTATTTTTTTACAACAATCTAGTTCTAAATAATCATTCGCAGAAGTATCTATTAAACAAATAATACACTCTTTTTCATCTAACATATATATATATATACTATTAATAATAGTGTATATATTTATACACTATTATTAAAATAAGAAAAAATAATTTATAAAATCGCGTGCTTTGCGCTATATTTACCATCCCACATCGCCGCCAATAATTACATCACCTCCCATGATAGGACCAGTATTAAGATCATTATTAATAGTCCCAGGAACAACACATGCAGACATGGGAAACTCAATCGGAGCAGTATTAACGACACGAATTACGTTACCAGAACCAGGTGTTTCTAGAATACAAAAGAAAGGTCGATCACAACCATCTTCAGTGTAGAGTTCAATTACTTGCTTATTATTATTAGGACCCTGTAGAAGTTCAATCCTAGCATTAAGAGGTCTACCATCGGTCTTAAGTAGGACTTGAACGCTTTCTACTCTCGGGTCAAAAGGATATGTTCTAAGAGCACCACCTTGGATCGTAGTAGAAGATTTTAGACAATCTATAGATGGCATATCAACAATTTCGGAAACTACATTAGCGGCAAGTGGAAATTCTATTTGTCCAATATTACGAATAGCAATAGTATTAGGACCTCTGGGAGTTTCAATGACAGCAGAGAAAGGTCTGATTCTTCCATTTTCTACATAAATACGCATTTTACATGGAGTGTTATCAGGTCCGTGCCACAATTCAATATCTGCGTCGAGTGGGCGACCGTCGCTACTGAGAACTACTTGAACTTGTTCAATTAATGGTGATTTGTAACTCCATGTACGAAGTGATCCACCTTGCACCAATATAGGCGGGGCACATACTACAGGAGGTCCTTTGTATGAATGGGAAGAAACTCCTTGATGATTAGTGGGTTCGGTAACAACCACAGAATCGAATTGTCTTACTTTAAGAGAAACTGGTTGGTGCCTATTTTTAAAAGAAATCGAGGGTGCAAAAATATAAGAGAGAGAAGAGAAAAGCATAAAAAAAACCATAATATAATATATTACATTATGGTTATGTTTTTAAATATTTATAATAAGTATATTATCATAAATATTGTTACATATTATTTCTTATTTCAATTATAAAAATAATAAAAAAAATTGTTATTATTCTCCCTCTACCATCCCGACCCCTATAATATTACTTTACCACTTAAAAACTACAGTGAACGCCTTGTTATTCCAGACATTAAACTCAACACCTTCAAAGTGCATCTTATCTCCTTCTGACCACCCCTCATTATCATCCCCCGCAACCGGGAGATACTTAGAACCCGGATTACACATTTCATTAAGCCATGCTTCTTGCACCTCCTGTGGGAAACCTACACCATGGCAGTTTGCCTTAAAGTCTTCACGAGCAAAATTGATATACTTCTCGCGCTTGCCATTGCGAGCAGCATTCTTGATTCCGCGCTTGATAATGTCATGATACTTGGCTGTGAGAATAGTAAATAGCTCATTTCGCACAGTAGCCACCTGCTCTTCCCGAATTGCCTCGCGCATAGCTACCTTTTCAGCAATAATTGCCTCAATCTCACTCTTCTTTTCATCAGATGTAGAACGCATCTTTTCGGCAAAGGACATGTTCTTGGTCGTAATATATGTGCTATTTATAATGATACGTATAATGTAAATTATATTAACATATTCAATTTTTTTTACACCTAACAAAAATAATAAAAAGTAAAATAAAAAATTTATAATTTATTAACTAGTAATTATACATGATTCAAATATTTATGAGAGAGATGCCCAAGACCGGTTAGGATTTCTACGACATCCCAATATTTCAATCAAACGATCACATGCATATTCAGTTCTTGAACAATTATCACTTATAAATTCACCAATTGGATGAGTTCCCAATCCATATATATATGTCAATAAGTTTAATCCTGCTTCAATTGGTCTAATCAACTGAGAAATCCACCAAATACGGTCATCAGAACTGTTAATTATCTTGCATGATTTTTCGATAACATATCTTACATGTGGACATTCTGGATTATATGCAAGTGTGCGGCGTGAGGCGCGAGGAAGAGCATTCGTATTCCAAAATTCACCAAAATTCAACTTTTGAAGTCTTAAAACTAGATATGCAAGTGCAACTTTCTGGGCAACTTTTCTATAGTAAGTTCTCGCCAATGCATTAGAAAGGCGAATACCATAGATTTCCTTCTGAATATCATATGGAAGAATGTCAAAGTAAAGGTTTGTCATGAATTCTTTTTGCAATACAGAAAGTAGTCATGTGCTAATCAATTTTTTTTATACATACCAAAAAAAAATTCGTATATTTATTAATTTCTCTACTTGTCATGGCGTTTGATTGGGCAATGAAGACGTATACATTATCTGAATAAATCTACTAATACCAAGAAGATTTAACATTATTTGATTTATATGTTTGTGTCCGTCAACACATATTCCATAATGATTTGGTTTGCCCGTCGGCATTAATAGAAAGCGACAATAACTCGAAAGCAATGTTTATGGTTTTATCGCTGGCGATGGCCGGGAACCGCACTTGCGTTGGGATTTCGCAAGTTCTTAAGAGAGGATCTGGTTCATCCAATACACGGTTGAGCTCACAAGGATATATTGGTTACTTTTTACAAGTCCAATGCTGTAAGAAGTATCTCCATATAATTAACGGTTTCTAAAAGAGCAAACCATCAACTAAATAGAGCAGTAACCGGGCTAGGGTCCTGACGGTGGCCTTCCGTCAGCCATATATCCCATCCTTAATGTATTGTCTTCTCCTCTCACCCGTAAAAATCTACCAAATATGTGAGGGCATCATGACCACGACAGTAAATGGTAGGGTGAACTCTCATAAAGCAATTTGCCAATGAAGCTTTATATATATTGAGTTCGGTTACTGGTTATATGGGGTCTCCTACCCCGGCGATATTATAGAATCATTTCTTATAATGCATAAAAAAATTTATATTAACATAATCAATTTTTTTTTGCATATTTAAAAGTTTATTTAAGTATCATTTTACTAAATAAGTCTGCCAGAGAAACAATATCTTTATCAAATGTGACTTTATTTTCATGTTTAATATAGTCATTCTGGTAATCTAATATGTTATTTTCACTCTCAATATAGTCATCGCGGTAATCACCATTATCTCGAGTCATTATATATTTTATATATTGTAATTAATATTATAATTAATAATAGAATATATGAATCAATTTTTTTTTATCTAACAAAAATTCGCAATAAGAGTCGCGTGCGGGGCGACTTCCCCGCGGCCAAAGAAAGGTGTGTAAAAAAAAGTAGTAAAGTGGTGAATAGTAAAGTAAAATTGAAAGATAGTGTAAGTGTTTAGGGTGGTAGTTGCTTGGCCTTGGCGTTCCATTCATGACGGTCGGCGTCG
>Ga0228615_1001178_pt1 | contig 13428 bp, 9 predicted proteins | sample 16DmetaG_FD_190530 | JGI IMG/M metagenome (GOLD analysis project Ga0228615, IMG submission 190530) | Seawater microbial communities from Monterey Bay, California, United States - 16D | ecosystem: Environmental > Aquatic > Marine > Coastal | place: USA: California | collected 2016-10-17
AGAGAAGAGCTTTTACATTTTGAACAAGTTCTCAGGCTTATTGACAAACATGGTTATCAATACAGAAACTTAAAATCAGGTAAATATGCTCAAACTTTACATGATGCATCTTCTAATCAAGAGCCATACAAACTTAAAGATAGTTTGATTACTTGTTCTTTAATAGAGGCTAGGTCATGTGAGAGATTTCATGCCCTGTTACCTTTTCTTCCAGATTCTCTTAAAAAGTTTTATTCAAAGCTCCACGAGGCTGAATCGCGCCATTGTGATCTTTACTTAGATATCTACTCCAACATCTTTGATGAAGACTGGTCCGATAGATTAAAACAATTATCTATAATTGAATCCAATTACATTAATCAGAAAGATAGTCTTTTTAGATTTCATAGCGGTTATTAAACTTACTTAACGACAGGCATTTCTTCCCAGCTGGTAAGATACCTGGGGGATTTTAATAATCTCTTCATAGACCAGGACTTCTTAATTCCCTGAGAAGCAAATGTAATTTTTCCAATTCCTGAAGAATTGATTTTATCGATTGTCGTCATTAATTTTTTACTATCCTCTCTTCCATTAAAAACCCTAAATAAATCACCTTGATAAATACCTTCATCATAAAAATCACTAAGCATCACACCTGCTTTAATGAAATTAATATCCTTCTTGAAAAGCTTCTCTGTCAGATATCTTGTGGCATTTAAAATATCTCTAGTATCATTTGTTGGAGAAAATAATTTATAACTTTGGAACCCATTATATTGTCTGTCTTGCTTTCGAAAATAGTTTGTTCTCATAAAAACTGAAACCATTTTACAATATTGATTTTCCCTTCTTAGCTTTTCACATGCGCGTGAAGCATAGTCACTAACAGCCTCATTGATAGAAGAAACATCATTAACTTTTTTACCAAATGTTCTACTTACAACAATTTGTTTTTTAGTTTTTGGTTGGTGCTCTAAACCTATGCATGGATAGCCTTTTAGCTCCATTACAGTTCTTTCTAGGACACTGCTAAACTTTCTTTTTATTAATTTAGTGTCTATCTCAGCCAGCTCTAGAGCTGTCTCTATTCCTAGGCTATTTAATTTTTTATTAATTCTACTTCCAACACCCCAGACTTCTCTTACTGGCATTAATGAAAGCAATTTATTTCGCCTTCTGACATCCAATAAACTAACAACGCCATTAGTTGCAGGATAATGCTTGGCTCCGTAGTTAGCCGCTTTTGCTAGAGTCTTTGTTGGACCTATGCCTACACACACAGGTACACCAACCCATTGATCTATAGTTCTGCGACATTGATGTCCAAATTCTTCATGATTACGTAGGCCGGTTAGATCCAAGAAGGCCTCGTCTATGCTATAGACCTCTACTTTAGGTGATAAATACTCCAAGGTTTGCATAACTCTAGAAGATATATCAGCATATAGCTCATAGTTAGAAGAAAACGCTACACCTCCTTTTTGTAAAAAAGGCTTTTCTATCTTAAACCAAGGTTCACACATTTTAATTCCCAGCTGTTTGGCTTCTTTTGATAGAGCAACTACACAGCCATCATTATTTGACAAGACGACTACAGGTTTTCTTTTAATATCTGGTCTAAATATTCTTTCACATGATGCATAAAAGCTATTACAGTCAACCAAAGCAAATGCCATATTTTAGTAGAGATTTATCGAGGCTATAACTGTACCAGCTACTTCTAGTTCTTCTTCTTTATTAACCATTATGGGTGGATATTTTGGATTCTCAGATACAAGACAGACTTTTGGTTTAAGCAATAGCCTCTTGCATGCATAGGATCCATCTATTGAAGCTATAACAATCTTATTATGACTTGGTTCTATGCTTCTATCGACTATCAAGATGGCCCCATCCCCTATATGCGCATTAATCATTGAGTCTCCACTTACACGAACAAAATAAGTAGCTGCAGGATTCTTTATTAGATATTCATTTAGGTCTATAGCTCTTTCAACATAATCATCTGCAGGACTAGGCCATCCCACTCTGACGGTATTTAAGAAATAGGGGATTTCTAGAGGAGATAGATCATCCTCTGGTGCATCGCCCAGATAATCAATTTTCATAAGGGTTTAATGATTTAATACTGTATATATATACAGTATAATTAAAGAGTGATCTTGTAAAGCTTTTAACTTATTATTGAAGAAAATTACATTTTACAGAATATGAAAACTTGGTTAATTTTAGGAGCGGTCTACATTGGATTTTTCTTTTGGTATACGGATATGGGAGGAAAATTAAGCCAAGAAGAAATACAAATCTTTATCAAAAAACACGAACAAAATATCATCAATGATGGAGTATCTCCAGATTCAGAAGAGTTTCAATTAAGAATAGACTTCCTTAAAAAGTTCATGGAAGAAGATAATGGTAAGCAATTCATTATGGTCAATAATATTGAAATGAATAAAAATCCTGGAGATGTGGTTGGCGCAAATCCTGGAGAATCTGCTGACCAATTAATGTCTAGATATATGGAGTATATGTGGCCCAATCTTTTAAAGAGAGCTTCTCATCCTATTTTTATGAGTAATGCCGTCTATCAATCTATGGATCTAGTTGGAATAGAGGGAGCAGAAACTTGGGATCAAGCAGCATTAATGAGATATAAAAGTCGCAGAACGATGATGGAGATAGTCACTAATCCAAATATGATGAATAGGCATGGCTTCAAAATTGCAGCTCTGCAAAAGACTATTGCATATCCTGTTGAGCCGTTTGGTTTTTATAGTGATATGAGACTTATCTTCGGGATGTTAATAGCGATAGTTGGTCTTTCGATTAGGTTATTTCTTACTTCTAAGAGATAGAGAATTTTTTCAGTTCGCAAGAACTAGAATCCATCCAAAGATACCATCCGTATTTGTCCCAATCTCCTAGGACAATTCTTTTGGCAGGTTTGTTATTAATTTCAATATCATGTGAATCTGGTCTGTGAGTGTGACCATGGATTAGAAGATTTACAGAAGATTTTTCCATAGTTTTAAATACTTCTGAGGGATTTACATCCATAATATTTTCTTTTTTTTGCCCAGTAGCTTGCTTGCTTATATCTCTTAATTCTTTAGCAATCTCGTTTCTTTCGATCAAAGACTTACTTAGGAATTCTTTTTGCCATTGAGGATCTCTACTGGTTTTTCTAAAAGATTGATAATCAATATCTTCGGTACAGAGTAAATCACCATGCATTAGCAAAACAGGTTTACCAAACATTTCTTCGAGTTTTGGATCATTTATAAGTTTCATGCCGGATGATGACGCAAAGTCATGCCCTAGAAGAAAATCTCTATTTCCATGCATCATAAAAATCTCAGAAGTTTTGTTAGCTTTCAGAAGGGCTTCTCTGATATCGGAGATAAAATCATTTTGATTATCATCTCCTATCCAAGTCTCAAATAAATCACCCAGTATGTAAAGTTTTTCTGCCTTTGAAGCAGTCTCTTCAAGAAAAGTTAAAAAGGCTTGGGTGATATCTGGTCTGCCTTCATGCAAGTGCAAATCAGATATAAAGCAGTACGCCATTTTTATTCTGTTGTAACTTTGGTATCGATAATTGAAATATCTTCAAGAGGAACATCTTGATGGAAACCGGAGCTTCCAGTTGCAGTTGCAGCAATTGCTTCAACGGTTTCAAAGCCTTCAACAACTTCACCAAACACTGCATAACCCCAACCTTGAACAGTCTCTTCGGTATGATCTAAAGAAATATTATTCACGACATTTATAAAAAACTGAGAGCTGGCAGAATGAGGATCATTAGTTCTGGCCATCGACAGACTCCATTTAGTATTCTTTAAACCATTGTTGGCTTCATTCATGATGGGAGGATTACCTTCTTTATTTACCATACCGGGTTCCATGCCCCCGCCTTGTATGACAAAACCTGGTATTACTCGATGAAAGATAGTTCCGTTAAAAAAACCGCTTTCAGCGTACTCTAAAAAATTTTTAGATGTTACAGGTGCTTCTTCTTCAAATAGTTCAATTACAATAGGGCCCAGGGTTGTTTCAAAAGTTATCACTTTTATCTCCTTTTCGTTTTGCGAACATCCTGCAATCCAAAATATAGCTATAAAAATGACTAATAAGCTTATGTTGGATGAGAGTTTGTTCATATTTCTTTTAAATTCATCTGCATGAGGAGGCTATAATACGAACTTTATGGTTAAGCTTCCAATAAATTAAGGATATGAAAGCAAATAAAACTAGATTTAGTCCAAGTCCAACCGGTCTATTGCACTTAGGAAATTTAAGGACGGCCCTGTTTAGCTTTCTTATGGCACAAAAGCACAAGAGTCCTTTTCTGCTACGTATCGAAGATACAGACTTTGAACGGTCTAAAGAAGAATTTTCCAAAGCTATTTGCGAAGATTTAAATTGGATGCAATTAAACTGGGATGAAGGACCGCATTCAGGAGGAAAAGAAGATTCTTATTATCAGTCAGAAAGAGTTCATTTGTATGAAGAATTTTATAGTGAATTATTAGATAAAAACTTAATCTATCCTTGTTTTACTAGCGAAGAAGAACTCAAGATTATTCGAAGAAATCAAATAGCAGCTGGTGAACCCCCACGCTATACTGGGGTTTGGTCTGAGGCATCCGAAAATGAGATACAAGAAGAACTTGATAAAGGTAACCAACCTGTTTATCGGTTTAGGATTCCCAAAGATCAAAATATTAAATTTGTTGATCTAGTAAAAGGAGAGCAGTCTTTCTCCACGAATGACCTTGATGATTTTATTGTAAGGAAGAAGGATGCTACCCCGACTTTTATGTTTGCCAATGCAGTAGACGATTCCTTAATGGAGGTCGATCTAGTTTTGAGAGGCGATGATCATTTGAGCAATACACCTAGGCAGATTGCTCTATTGAAAGCGCTTAATTTATCTCTTCCTCAGTACGCACATGTATCTCTTTTTACAGGTTTAGATGGAGCACCTTTATCCAAAAGAAATGGAAGTCTATCAATTAATGATTTGAGAGAAATGGGTTACCTACCAAAAGCTGTCGCTAATTATCTATCGAGAGTAGGACATACTATTGCAGACAATGATCTTAAAACCCTTGAAGATTTAGCTTTAGTTTTCGAAACTCAAAATATTTCCAGTTCTCCAAGCAAGTTTGATATGGATCAACTCCTTTTTTGGCAAAAAAAGACCGTTGAATCTCTTACAGTCAATGAATGTAAAGAATGGTTAGAAAAACATCTTAGAGATTTACCTTCTGATCTAAATCATGAAGATTTTATTGAACTTGTAAAAGATAATATCAATTTTCCTGAAGAGGCTAAAAATTACCTTAATAAACTTTTTTATCAACCTTTGACTGCGCAAACAGAAGTTGAAAATATTATAAAAACCGCTGGAAAAGAATTCTATCTAGTAGCATATAAGGTCATAGATTCTGGGTTTGATAATTGGATTGAAGCTACCAAACTGATTGGTGGAGAATCTGGAAAAAAAGGTAAAGATTTATTCATGCCTCTTCGGGTAGCAATAACTGGTCAAACAAAAGGACCTGAATTAGATAAAGTTGTCGATTTTATTGGTGTAAACAGAGTTCTGGAAAGGGTTAAAGAGGCATCTGAGTTGTGAGGATATTTAATACACTTACCGGCAGCAAAGACTTATTTGAGCCTTTAGAGAATAATAAAATCAAAATGTATATCTGTGGCATGACTGTTTATGATGATACTCATATAGGGCATGCGAGAACCTTTGTTTCTTTTGATGTGATAGTGAGATACCTAAGAAGTATTGATTATGAAGTTCAATATATTAGAAATATTACTGACGTTGATGACAAGATCTTAGACAGATCTAAAGAGTTAGCAATCGACCCAATTGAACTGACAGAAAAATATATAGAATCTATGCAGGATGATTTCCTCTCTCTCAACATGATCAAGCCTGATGCGGAGCCTAGAGCAACTCACAACATTGATTCTATTATTAATCTTATAGAAAAGCTGATTATCAAAGGTCACGCATACGTAGGCGAGTCAGATGTATATTTTTCTACTGAATCTCATAGTGATTACGGAAAACTTTCCAGAAGAAATTTAGAGGATATGCTAGCTGGTGCAAGGGTTGAAATAAATCCAAGTAAAAGAAATCCTGCAGACTTCGTTCTCTGGAAAAAAGATACAGAAGGAATGAAATGGGATTCACCATGGGGAGAGGGAAGGCCGGGATGGCATATAGAATGCTCGGCTATGAGCATGGATGCACTTGGAGAAACATTTGATATTCATGGAGGCGGTGCAGATCTAAAATTTCCTCATCATGAAAATGAGATAGCTCAGTCTGAGTGTGTTACTGGAAAAGATTTTGCAAGGTTATGGATGCATACAGGACCTCTTAGAATAGACAAAGAAAAAATGTCAAAATCACTTAAGAATTTTATTACCATTAAGGATGCTTTAAAAAATAATTCATCAGAAGTTTTACGCTTTTTCCTGATCTCAAGCCATTACAGAAGTCCTCTGAATTATTCAGAAGAAGGCTTAGATGAGGCTCGTAACTCATTAGACAGGCTTTATAATTCTTTAAAAGATTTGGATTACGTAGACTCACCTTTAATTGAAAGTGAATTTTCTGAGAAGTTCCACCATGCCATGCAAGACGATTTCAATACACCATCAGCGATTTCCGTTCTTTTTGAAATGGCCAGAAAGATTAATACTCACAAAAAGGTTGATGATCTAGTTAAAGCTACTCAATTGTCCAATGAGTTAGTAAGCCTTTCAAATTCTTTGGGAATACTTCAAGACTCTCCTCAAGAGTATTTCACTTCAGGCATAAGCTTAAGCGATAATGAAATTGAAGGGTACATTCAAAAGAGAAAACAAGCCAGAGAAGACAAAGATTTTAAACTTTCAGATAAGATACGTGATGATTTGCTAGACAAAGGCATTGTATTAGAAGACAGCGAAGCAGGAACTATTTGGAAAAAACTTTAATTAGACCATTAAAGTTTTTTTGACATATGAACAGTAGCTGCATTTCGGGTTTGCTTCTGGCACTTCATCTTTCAATAGTGTTTCTTTTACATCAAAGAGAGTAGGTTCTACCCAGCTGTCATTTCCTTTATAAGGTATGAGCTTGGTTTTAAATTCAAGCTGGTCATTAAACTCATCCTTCTCTGAAATACCATTACAGTAGACAAAATAACCAATATCCGAAACATCAAATGAATTACCTCTGAGAAGCCACTGATAAAATTCTATTTGCCTTTTATATCCAATCTGCCAATCTGCATCAATACTTACTTCTCCTTTTTTAGAGGTTGCTTTGTAATCTACAACTATTAGTTGCTTAGTCTCAGTATTTATCCAAAGATCATCTAAACCACCTCTCAAAATTAAATTAGTTTCTTTGTGGCTTCTTTTTACTCCGTGCCTTAAAGATTCTCTCCATTTTTCTAGATCGGGATGTTGGTAGGGAAGAGCCTTCAATCTATTTTCAACCATTATTGGATGGGGTTTTTGTTGATCTCTATAGATATCAAACTCATTCTTTAAAAGTTCATCAACAGCATTATTTAGATTAAAGGGATAAGAAGGTGGTCTGGCGATACCTATTCTATTCGTTAAATAAAAACATCGAGAACACTCTAAAAAATTGTCGATTCTAGAACGACTTAAAACAAAAGGTTCTTCAGAGGAAGGATTAAATAATTTTGCTGGCATATGAAAGTTAATACTATCACAATAAAAAAGGCCCACTTTATAAGCAGGCCTAAAATTGGCTCCCCGAGCTGGGCTCGAACCAGCGACCCAATGATTAACAGTCATTTGCTCTACCAACTGAGCTATCGGGGAATAATGTAATTATAACTCTTACAAACTCAGCGTATAATATTTTTTGTAAAAATATGTCAAAGAAATTTAATTTAGTTTCAAATTATGAACCAGCCGGCGATCAGCCTAATGCCATAAATGAGATAGTTAATGGTTTAAATAATGGACTACTCAATCAAACTCTTCTTGGTGTTACAGGATCTGGTAAGACCTTCACAGTCGCTAATGTAATTCAGCAAGTCCAAAGACCTGCAATTGTCATGGCTCATAATAAAACATTAGCAGCACAGCTTTATGGAGAATTCAAAGAGTACTTCCCTGATAATGCAGTTGAATACTTTGTTTCATACTATGACTATTATCAACCGGAAGCTTATGTTCCTTCTTCGGATGTATTTATTGAAAAAGACGCCTCTATAAATGAGCATATAGAACAAATGCGCTTATCTGCAACTAAGGCAATAATGGAGAGAAGAGACGTAGTAATAGTTGCCTCAGTGTCTGCAATCTATGGCTTGGGTGATCCTCAGTCCTATCTGCAAATGGTTCTACATTTGGATAGAGGCGACGAAATTGATCAAAGAACATTATTAAGAAGGCTGGCTGAACTCCAATATCAAAGAAATGAAGTAGAATTTAAACGCTCCATGTATCGAGTTAGAGGAGACGTAATCGATGTATTCCCAGCAGATTCTGAAAAGGAAGCGCTTCGAATAGAGCTTTTTGGAAATGAAATTGACTCTCTCAAGCTTTTTGATCCTTTAACAGGAGAAGTATTAAGAGAAGTTCCAAGGATAACTATTTACCCAAAATCTCATTATGTAACTTCAAGAGAAAAAGTTCTTCAAGCTATCGAGTTTATAAAGGAAGAGTTAGTTCTTAGATTGGACTACTTGAGAAAGGAAAATAAGCTTGTCGAAGCTCAAAGACTAGAGGAAAGAACAAAATATGATATTGAAATGCTCAAAGAGCTTGGATTCTGTTCAGGTATTGAAAACTATTCAAGATTTTTATCAGATAGACAACCAGGTGAACCTCCACCCACGTTGTATGAATATCTTCCTCAAGATGCTTTAGTATTTATTGATGAATCTCATGTCTCTTTACCGCAATTAGGGGGTATGTATAGAGGAGATAGATCCAGAAAGCAAACTTTGGTTGATTATGGGTTTCGTCTGCCCGTAGCATTAGATAACCGACCTCTTAGGTTTGATGAGTGGGAGAAATTATCTGGTCAGCGCGTATTCCTTTCTGCAACACCTGCAAAGTATGAAACTGAAAATTCTGGAAATATAGTTGAATTGGTGGCTAGACCGACTGGATTGACGGATCCAGAAGTAGAGATAAGACCAGCTACTCATCAGGTAGATGATCTGCAGGAAGAAATAAATAAAATTGTTAAAAACGGTGACAGAGTATTAGTTACTGTTTTAACAAAAAGAATGGCAGAAGATCTAACTGAGTACTTAGATGAGAACGGTACTCGAGTTCGATACCTACATTCAGATATAGACACTGTCGAAAGAGTTGAAATTATAAGAGACTTGAGACTCGGAGCTTTCGATGTTCTTGTAGGTATAAATCTACTAAGAGAAGGTTTGGATATACCTGAAGTAGCCTTAGTGGCGATTCTGGATGCAGACAAGGAAGGCTTTCTTAGGTCTGAAAGCTCATTAATACAAACTATAGGAAGAGCAGCGAGACATATCGAAGGCAGGGCAATTCTTTATGCAGACAAAATGACCGGTTCTATGGAAAGAGCCATAGGCGAAACCAATAGAAGACGAGATATACAAGAGGCCTTTAATAAAGAAAACTCCATACAACCTAAAGGTATAAAAAAGAAAATTGGGGATATTATGGAGGGCGCTAGGTCTGTTAAAGGAAAATCGAAGACTAGAAGAAAGCTTGATAAGTTAGGTGAGATAGAATTCGATCCAATTGAAAGTTTTAATGATCCTGAAAAAATAAAAAAAGAAATAGTTAAAATAGAGGACCAGATGTACAAATATGCGAAGAATTTAGAATTTGAAGAAGCTGCGTCTTATCGAGACCGAGTAGAGGACTTAAAAAAGAAATTACTTTTGACTTAGAAATATTTCTAATTTATTCGTTAACAAAGTTGTTACCGAATATAAGTTATTTACTTCGCATATGCTTTTATTACAATATCTCTTAGACATTAATGAACTCAATAATCGAAGTTTCGCCTAATATCATAGCCTTAATCGGCTCCGTTGGCGTCTCTGAGTTCAGATTAAACCAACTTATACAAACCATAAACTCTGAAGAGATTACAGATATTAGCTGCCGTGAAATTTATTTTTGTGAGCTTAACGACTGCCTGTCTAAATTTACAGAAAATGAGATATCAAGACTGAGTAATCTTTTAAATGCTAATGAAAATATCTATGATTTAGAAGAAAGTTTTTTCTTTATAACACCAAGAATTGGGACCATATCTCCATGGTCTTCAAAGGCAACTGATATAGCAAAGAACTGTGGGTTGAGTTCCGTAAAAAGAATTGAAAGAGGCACCTACTACTATTTCAATAAAAAATTAGACACTGAGATTTTACAAGATTTAGGAAATTTACTTGTCGATAAAATGACTCAGGAGGTTGTCTATAGCCTTAATGATATTAATAAGTTTTTTTCTAATCTTAAACCTGGTTTATCAAAAGAAATAGATATATTTACCAATCAAGAGGCTTCTCTCAAAGAGGCGAATATAGAACTAGGTCTTGCATTAAGTGAAGATGAAATAATGTATCTTTATGAAAGTTATATAAAGACTAATAAAAATCCTACTGATGCTGAATTAATGATGTTTGCGCAGGCAAATTCTGAACATTGCAGACATAAGATTTTTAATGCTGATTGGGCAGTGGATGGAAAGACACAACCAAATAGTCTTTTTGATATGATAAGAAACACTCATAAAAATAATGCTAATGGTGTTATTTCGGCTTATGAAGACAATGCTGCCATTCTGAATGGCCATGTATCGAACAGATTTTACCCTCAGGATGGAAAGTATAGTTCTCATGAAGAGGAAGTTAACTTGGTTATTAAAGTTGAAACACATAATCACCCTACAGCAATCTCTCCTTTTTCAGGTGCCTCTACTGGTTCAGGTGGAGAAATCAGAGATGAAGGCGCAACTGGAATTGGGGCTAAACCTAAAGCAGGACTTACTGGGTTCTCTGTATCTAATCTCCGTATTCCTAAACTTATTGAAGATTGGGAGTTTGATGAAGAGCTGCCTCAAAGAATAGCATCTCCTTTAAAGATAATGATAGATGCTCCAGTAGGGGCTGCTTCATTCAATAATGAATTCGGTAGACCGAACGTACTTGGATACTTTAGGTCTTTTGAGGAAAAGGATAATGATATTCATTATGGCTATCACAAACCAATTATGCTGGCAGGAGGCTTAGGAAATATAAAGAAAGATCATGTTTTTAAGAAAGATGTACCTATTGGATCAAAACTAATTGTTCTAGGTGGCCCAGCTATGCTCATAGGTTTAGGTGGTGGCTCGGCATCATCTTTAGCATCAGGTGAAGGAGATGGCGATTTAGATTTTGCTTCAGTTCAAAGAGAAAATCCTGAAATGGAGAGAAGATGCCAAGAAGTTTTAGATAGATGCTGGCAAGAACAAAATAATCCAATTTTATTCATTCATGATGTTGGGGCAGGAGGTCTTTCAAATGCAATACCTGAATTAGTCAAGGATAGTGGGCATGGTGGTTTGATTAATCTTCGCGATATCCCAAATTCAGAGCCTGGTATGACGCCGATGGAAATTTGGTGCAATGAATCTCAGGAAAGATACGTCATGGCGGTATCTGAAGATAATATCAATAATTTTGAAGAGATATGTAATAGAGAAAGATGTCCTTTTTCGATTGTAGGAGAAATCACTAAAGGAAATAACTTAGAAGTTTATGATTCCTTCTTTGATAATTACCCTATAAGTCTTTCTTTAGAAATTCTTTTTGGAAAACCACCCAAGACCTATATGGCTTTTGATCGACAAGAAAAACTATCATCCAAGATTAATTTACCAAAGAAAATACATAAAGATCTTGTCTATAGCGTTTTAAGGCATCCCACTGTAGCTAGTAAAAGTTTCTTGATAACAATAGGCGATAGATCTATCACTGGGCTGGTTGCAAGAGACCAGCTTGTTGGACCGTGGCAAGTTCCTGTTTCTGATTATGCACTCACTAAATCAAGTTTTTCAGGATACACAGGCGAGGCTATGGCAATTGGTGAAAGAACTCCTCTTGCAGTTTTGAATGCGAAAGCAGCCGCTAAAATGTCAGTTGGAGAAGTTGTAACAAATATCCTTCCTTCAGGAATTGGAAATATTTCAGATATAAAGTTATCTGCTAATTGGATGGGGGCTCCAGGTAAACTCAGAGGAGATCAAGATTTATATGAAGCTGTAGAAGCTATCGGTATGGATCTATGTCCTGAATGGAATATAACAATTCCTGTAGGTAAAGACTCTTTATCAATGTCTACGGAATGGGTAGATGATACAAAAGATAAGTCAGTGATATCTCCTTTATCACTTGTAGTTACAGGTTTCTCTCCGATTCAAAATACATCAATTGCAATAACTCCTGAATTAAAAAATGAGATTAACTCTTCTTTGTTGTTTATAGATTTAGGCAAAGGAAGCACTAGGATGGGTGGCAGTATTCTTGCTCAAATTAATAACGAAATCGGTGGTATTTCTCCTGATGTGGAGTGTATTGAAGAAATGCCTAATTTCGTTTCAGCTTTTTACGGACTGCTGAAAGAAAATAAAATATTAGCTTATCATGATCGGTCTGATGGAGGATTAATTACCACCTTAGCCGAGATGTCATTTGCTAGTCGACTTGGATTAACCATAAATCTCGATTCTTTAATCCAAGAAGAAGAAAAAGCTATTGAACAAATCTTCAACGAAGAATTGGGGGTTGTAATTCAAGTTTTAAATGATGACCTTAATGAAGTATTAACGATCTTTGAAAGTTCCGGACTTGAAGGTCACTTGCACAATATTGGATCAATTTCCTCTGAAGAAAAAATAAATTTATTATTAGATGATCGGCAATTATTATCACTTTCTATCGAAGATCTTTTGAAGAACTGGTTTCAAGTTAGTTTTGAAATTCAATCTTTAAGAGATAATCCTGAAACAGCTAAAGCTGAATATGATCATGATACTAATCTTCAGAATCTAGGATTAAAATCAATCTTGCCTTTTCTCATTCCAGAGAGGATCAATATAAAGAGTTCTAGGCCTAGGATTGCGATACTAAGAGAGCAGGGTGTAAATGGACAAAACGAGATGGCAGCTGCTTTTAACGAAGTTGGATTTGAATGTATTGATGTTCATATGACAGATTTATTATCTAATAAACAGAAATTAGATGATTTTGAGGGGCTTGTTGCATGCGGTGGTTTTTCTTATGGAGATGTTCTTGGCGCAGGAGGTGGTTGGGCTAATAGTATTCTTTTCAATAAATATTTGAGAAACCAATTCGGAGACTTCTTTCATAACGAAAATGTTTTCTCTTTAGGAGTCTGTAATGGCTG
>Ga0228615_1001183_pt1 | contig 13388 bp, 11 predicted proteins | sample 16DmetaG_FD_190530 | JGI IMG/M metagenome (GOLD analysis project Ga0228615, IMG submission 190530) | Seawater microbial communities from Monterey Bay, California, United States - 16D | ecosystem: Environmental > Aquatic > Marine > Coastal | place: USA: California | collected 2016-10-17
TGCAGTTGCCCATCATGCGTTCTCAGCTGAATTCGATGCGAATTTACCTGTACGTTTAGGCGGTCCGATCACTCGCGTAGAATGGATCAATCCCCATACGTGGATTCATCTTGAGAATAGCGACGCGGAATCGACTCGCGATCCAGGTGCTTGGATGGTCGAGGGTGGAACTCCGAACACGTTGCTGCGCCGTGGTATAAATCGCAACACACTTGTTTTGGGAACAGATATTGTTGTTACGGGATATCAGTCTAAGGATAGATTGTGTGAGCCTACTTGCCGCGCCAATGGCAGGGATATTACTTTCCCCGATGGGCGAAAATTGTTCATGGGATCCTCAGGTACTGGAGCACCTCGAGATGGATCAGATTCGTCAGAACCAGGTCGATAAAAAAACCGCCGAAAGGCGGTTTTTTTTACACGAACATTTTTGTAACGTATTTATTGAGCATTGGGGGGAATTTGGCGCTCGAAATCCCCTCCATCTCTGAATACAGTTGAAGCAAAGAAAAAGCCAGATGCATTGAGTTTTACCGTTACAGTTGTGAGTCCTCGATTCTCCCAAAACCACCCATGGATTCCGGAAAAAGGGGCGTGAAAGGCCCCATTCATGCTTAGCCCGTTGCCCTGTTCAAAACTCTGAACGTATTCCTCTCCAAGCCCAGCCGGCTCGGCATGCATATCGTAATAAACCTCGCCGTTGGTTTGCCAGTTAAACACGATTGGGGCATCAAGATCCAAGTGATACTTGTATTCAACGGATTGGAAAGGCTCGAGGACAAACTCAACGCGATCATTGCGCCATCCCTCTGCTTGAGCTTCGAAGGGATTGAGAGGTTTTGATAAAGCGGTTAGGCCGAATAGTTGTCCAGTGCCGAGTGGGTCCTTTCCAAGCTCTGCAGGAAGAATAAACGCAAAAGTGATGGTCGTTGCAGTTACTAGTGCGCTGGCAGTGGCGATAATTATCTTTTTTGGATCCGGAGTTTTGACGTTTTCTGGAATCACTTTAAGACCCTCTCTGAATAGTAGAATGAGTTTCTTGAGGCGGGCTTTATATCGTACCACCCCAAAAGAAATAGCTTAGCTGATAACCGGCAAGCAAAAAGCCGGCCATCATGAGCACGATATTAGCTGCGAACGCGCGTCGCGAAAAGTTATCTGTGCTCCGCCAAATAGTTATCCCTATCAAGACGAGACTGAGAGCAAATATTTGCCCAAGCTCAACACCGACATTAAAACTTACGATATTAGTAATAATGCCAATCTCAGAAAGGTTGAATTCTTGTAGCTTCGTCGCCAATCCGAGTCCATGAAACAGGCCGAAAATAAAAACAGCGAGATCTGTGCGCGGTCTAATGGAGAAGACGCTCGTAAATCCATTTATGTTTTCGAAAGCTTTGTATGTGATCGACAAGCCTATAATTGCGTCAATCAAATAAGCATTTACATTGAGATCTGCAAGGACGCCGAGCAAAAGAGTGATGCTGTGACCGAGAGCAAAAAGTGAAACGTATTTAAAAATATGTTTCGGTTCATACAGAAAAAATATCACCCCAAAAAGGAATAACAGGTGGTCGTACCCGCTAACCATGTGCTTTGCACCGAGGTAGATGAACGGGCCAATCGCTGGACCTTCTATAGCTTGCACAAACAGAGCGTCTGCGCCCTCCAAGCCATGAGCGAAAGCTGCTAGGGACGCAAATGTGCTGATCACCGCTAGGGCAGTGGAGCACAATACTTTGTTACAATTGGTCTGGAAACAAATTAGATTCGATTGCATTTTGTCAATCTGCTGAATCGAAACGATTTACGATTTCTGGGTTATAAGCTTGATGACAAGCTGTACAGACGCTATAAATTTGACCGCCGGCTTCAAAAAAAGCTTCTTCGTTTTTTGACTCTGCTGCATCCATCGCGAGCAGACCGGCGTCGGAGAGTCCATTTGAGTAAATCAGCCAAGCGTCGTTATCTGGTGCTCTTTCAGGGAGTGCGAGTAAATTGCCTGTTTCAACAACGATCGCCGCTTGCGCACGAACGTAATCCCATCCGTCGTCGGTGGTTGGGAACAGTTCTTCATATCCCGCCGAGTCTAAAACCCACCCCCCTGAGTCCCAAAGTATGTCAGAGGCCGGCTCCAAAATAAGCGACATGATTTGCTTATTGCTTAGCGTGGTATTGAAATGCGGTTCTGCACTGTTCAGAGAGTCCATTGTTTCAGGAGGACTTGAACAACTGTTTATTCCTATCATTAATAGTAAAAATATAAAAACGCCGCTTTTTTTTGAAGGTGGCTGGCAATTAAATTTAGCAAGACGTATTAAGCGTGAAGTCATGAGTTATCCTGATGGGTAAAGTTAAAGTCAAAAACATTGGTTTAAACGCTGTTCGCGCATTTCTTGGTTCAAAAATAAGCCGACATCACCACAACGAAATAGTGCACTATTTGTGTGAAATTTTCTACTAACTTGAAATATCGAGTGTTCATATGACTCCACTTTATATGCTACTTTAGCCCTACGGAAATTTTACTCGCGCAATCCAAGATAGACCCCGCATGAGATCGGAGGTGATTTCTTTGTTAAATATTTTCAAAGCAACGAAAGTTTTTTTTATTCTTTTCAGTTTTGCTGTCGCGAACGCACAGGTTCGAATAGAGGCGACTCCTGACGGCGGACTTCAACCGCGGCTTGTTAACGATGAAGAAGGTGGTTTACACCTCCTGTATTTTAAAAAGCGCCTTCAGACCCGATCGGCAAAAGAGGGGCATCTGTATTACAGAGAATTTTCTCGGGAAGAACAAAGTTTCGGGAATCCGGTGCGTGTTTCTTCTGAAGCATATAACTTACAAGCTTTTTCAATTGCACGAGCATCGATGTCGGTTGACGGTGCTGGAAGAGTGCATGTCGTATGGTACTTACCTCGTGACAATCAATACTACTATTCGCGATCAGATGAGAATCGACAGATGTTTGAAGCACAGCGAGCCATGGTGACAACATTTTCGGAGGGGATTGACGCGGGTGCGGATATAGCTGCAATCGGTACAAACATAGCTTTGGTTTGGGGTGCGGGCGATCTTTCTAACGAAAAAGAGCGAACAGTTTATATGCGAGTTTCAAGCGATAGCGGGGAAAGTTTCGGTCCAGAATCTCCTGTTGGAAACTCCGACCTTGGAGCTTGTGCTTGCTGCTCGCTAGCTGCCGAATTTACTGGAGGTGATCATTTATCGATTGCTTATCGCTCCGCGGTGAATGGAACGGGTCGCCACATGCAAGTTTTAAATTTATTGGCGAACCAAGGTGAATTTTCTAATATTGAATTGTTACATTCCGAGTATGAGCCAGTGCAACCAATCCAAGAATGGAGGATGTCAGCATGCCCGTTGAGCACGAATGATATTGCACGTTCAAAGGAGGGAAAAGCTTGGATGGTCTTTGAGACTGAGGCCCGAACTATCTACAAACTTATAGGAACTGATGTGGTAGTGAGTGTGGGCGAACCCGCTAAAGCGACTAGGCAAAAAAACGCCACCCTGGCAGCGAATTCACGAGGTGAAAAGTTGATCGCGTGGGGCGAAGCGATTAGCCACAGTAAGGGTGGAGAATTACAAGTTCGACTGGTTGATTCTAATAATGAGCAGATAGAAATTACAAGTTTAGAAAAAATTGTTATTCCTGATTATAGTTTTCCCGCGGCGGGAACCTTAAAGACGGGGGAATTCATTGTCTTGTTTTAAAGCGTTTCAAACCTTGTAGACCATGACTTAAAGCGCTTTTCACAATACATATTTAACTCTTGATATGTAGAAAAGAAAAGTTCTGCGGTTTGGGAGATGGGTGCGTCAAATTCACAGTAGGTGTTGGTGTAATTGCGGCACACCATTGGGCGTTTTTCATATATATCGCAAATCCCTCCTGCAGATAGGTGATCACACTTCGTAGCGATGTGAAGGAACCATCCGTCCGCATCTTTAAATAAATTCACACCAGCATGCGATATTTGCCAGAGCAAAAAATCAAAGTCTTCTTTGCTTCTCGGGGTTTCAATTTTTTGGTTTATAGAATTACAACAGATTGATAGAGTACATCGAGAGCACTTTTTATCTATGTCAGTCGCGGTAGCGAGCTTGAGCGAAATGCTGTTCTGCGGGGTATGCTTTTGGGTCATCTCAGTGCTAGTGTTATGCTAATTTTCTTAAGGCGTCATTTATTGAAATTCTACCACTTAAGAGTCGTTGCCGTGTAGTTGGATCCAGGATTTTTTGAGTGAATTATATTTTAAGAGGATCATATGAAAAAAGATTCGCCGTTTAAAAGTGCGGGTTTTGTTTATCTTTCTCTGTTTTTTCTAGGAGGGTGTTCAACCGACGAGCCAGTTGGGACTGTAATTGGGCCGCTTGACCAAGGAAATAGTGAATTGTTGACGATTGAAGTTCTGTCGTCGAAGCCTTGGTTAGTCACTGGGGGTGATGCTTTGGTCGAGATTGCGAATCTCGATCAGGAAAGTGCTTCAAATGCAGAGTTCATTTTGAATAATCGAACTATTGAGGTTACATTAGTAAAGACTGGTATAGAAAAATGGCAGGCATTAATTCAAGGCATGGTTGTAGGTGAAAACATTCTTGAGGTCAAACTGATTGAGGAAGCGAAAAGTATAACGATCAATAATTACAATGAGTCTGGTCCTATCATATCTGGACCGCATCAGGAGCCTTATATCTGTCAAACTGAGAGTTTTGAGTTGGCTGTTGGTGGCACCCTAGGCCCGGCATTGGACGACAATTGCGATATTGAAACAAGAATTGATTACTTATATCGGCCCGTGAACACGAACGTTTTTAGGCCCTTCGAAGAGAACTCCGAAGATTATCCGTCTGATTTATCTTTTATTACTTTAGAGGGTGGGGTGACTATCCCGTATGTTGTTCGTGTGGAGACGGGGACAGTGAATCGGGCCGTTTATGAGATTGCAATGTTGCATAATCCGAAAGAAGTGCAGATTTCGCCATGGAACAGAAGCACGGGTTGGAACGGGAAGTTAATCTACACTCACGGGGGCGGTTGCAGGGGCGGTTGGTACCGGCAAGGTACGAGGTCCGGAGGCGTTATTCGTCCAGAACTTTTTGAGGTTGGTTACGCGGTAGCCTCTTCATCTTTGAATGTGTTCGGTCAAAACTGTAACGACTTGTTGGCCTCTGAGACCCATATTATGGTGAAGGAGAAATTCATCGAAGGATACGGTGTCCCTGAATTTACAATCGGATTTGGTGCGTCAGGAGGGTCTTACCAAGCTCATCAGACCGCAGATAATTACCCCGGTGTATTTGACGGTATCATTGTGTCAGCAAGCTTTCCTGACGTAATCACGTCGACAACTTTTACCTCAGTTGACGCACGCCTTTTATACCGTTTTTTTGATCAGTCAGATCCAATTACTGATCGTGTTGAATTTAGTGAGGAACAGAAGCTCGCCGTTTCCGGTTTTGGAGTGCTTGCAAGTATTCCTAACTTAAGCCGCAGCGCGGCACGAGTGGATCCAATTTATCGAGAGGGTGAGGATCGTGAATACGCCGGCGGTGAAACGGATTTGGCGGCGCTTGCATCTCAACGGGCAACGTCAGAAGAAAAAAATGGGCTAAGAATGACGTTATATGATCACGGATCGAACATATACGGGCAAGATCCTCTCTCGTTATCTGAGAGAGCAATGATAATGAGACCTCTGGACAATGTTGGAGTCCAGTATGGTCTTGAGGCTTTGAGCGGGGGCATTATCTCTCCGCAGCAGTTCGTTGAGTTAAATTCTGGTATCGGTGGTTTCGATGACAATCTTGATCACGTTCCTACTCGGCATCGTGCTGAGCCCGCGGCTACTCGTATTGCCCTCTCAACGGGGCGCGTTTTATTTGGTGGTGGAGGGTTGTCCACCACGCCGGTCATTGATTATCGAACTTATACTGACCTTGTGCCAACTGGTGATTTGCATATGATAGGTCATCAATTTAGCACACGAGCGCGGTTAATTAATGCAAACGGCAACTCAGCAAATCATGTTATGAAAATTGGAGGAAAGTGGGATTTCGACAAGAGCGATGGCGATTTAGCTGATATTTTTGCACAGATGGATGCTTGGCTGGTGGCGATAAAAAACAGTCCTCTTGCAGATTTAAGTCAGCGCGATCGTGTGATTGAGGCGAAGCCGCCAGCTCTGGGCGATACTTGTTGGGATAATGAGGTGACCCCGAGAGTTGAACATGTCCAGAAACAGCAATACCAAGGTGACAATTTATGTTCAGAACTTTATCCAGCTTTTTCTTCGCCGAGACAAGCTTCGGGTGGTCCGTTGGCAAACAATATAATTAAATGCACTTTGAAAGAAATCAATTGGGCAGATTATGAAGTTGAGTTTAGTTCTGAACAGCGCGAAGTTCTGAAAAGAACCTTTCCTGACGGGGTTTGTGATTGGATTTCTGGTGAATCAGAGAGTATAAGTTATCAAGGAACATGGTTATCGTTTGGACCGTCGCCTGTGAACCAAGTTGCAAGATGAGCGAGGAAACATCCTTTTTACCGCTGCATTTTTCGGAGGTTAAGTGAAAAAAATAAGAAAAAAAACTCTTTTTTTATTATTTCTATCGTTTGTGTGGGTTGTTATTTTTGCTCAAGAAAACGACTATGAACCGCCAAGGACTGTTTCGGGTAAGCCGGATTTGCAGGGGCTTTGGAGCAACGCGTCGCTAACACAGATGCAACGGAGTAAGGTTTACCCAGAACTTATTATCCCTGCTGATAAAATCGAAGAGTTTACTCGCAATCATCATCAAAATGTAAGACAAGCTACCGATGATGGGCTTGTACAGGGTCAACTTTTAGATGGATCGGACCTTGGGAGTGGTCGCGGTTACAACGCTTTTTGGGTAGATCCTGGAACAAGGTTTGCCTCGATACGGGAGACATATAGAAGCTCTTGGATTATTTCGCCTTCTCATGGAAGAATTCCATTTACTGAAGTTGGTCTGGAAATGCGCCGCAACTTTAGGTCTAAATTTTCCGGCAATGATGGTCCCGAAGGGCGCGCGCTCGGAGAGCGATGCATTATAGGGTTTGGAAGCACTGGCGGGCCGCCTATGAATAACGTCTTGTATAACAACATGTACCAGATTGTTCAAACAGATGATTATTTGATGATTCTTGTCGAGATGGTTAACGATGTACGAATCATACCGATTAATAGCAGGCATAGACCAGAACAACATCAACGGTGGCTAGGCGACTCTATCGGGCGTTGGGAAGGAGATACCTTGGTTGTTGAGACTCGTAATTTGCATCCTCAACAAGCGCCACGGGGAGTGGCGCCGTTGTCGGCAGATGGGAAAATCATCGAAAGATTCAGTCGGTACTCGGATGAACAAATCTTATATGAGTTTGAGGTTGTGGACCCTATTTATTACAGCGAGAAGTGGGCAGGGGAAATGAGCTTCAATGCCACCTCCGATCGTTTGTATGAATATGCATGTCATGAGGGCAATTATGGGCTCATTGGGATTTTAGCGGGTGCGCGTAGGGAGGATTCTGATGCTGAGTAGTCGCTCACTCCACGGGGCTCGACCCAACGGGTGCCATCTACAGATTGGTCATCCACTCGTAAATTTTTAATTTTGGTTTGTGATCATGGTGATAAAAAATTTCAGAAAAATTGTGTCCTTTTTGCTCGTTGCTTTTTATTTACCAGCGGTTTCTGGAAGCTTGGTTGCTCAAGCGAATAAGGTTGGAGAAGATGTTAAAAATTATCAGCTTCAGCTCTCAGAACTTGAGCAAACTGAAGGCCCTTTCGGAAGTGCGTTGATTGAGCCGTTAACTGGGCTAGTGAGCGCATATCAGAAAGATCGAAATTATCTCTCGGCTTTGGAGGAGCAGCGGCGGTTAATTCAAATTTTTCGAACGGAGTATGGTTTCTCTGATCCTAACCTGATACCACTGTTGCGCACCCAGTTGGAAATCGAATTGGCACTTGGTGGAACGGAGTCTGTTTCAGATATTTTTGATCATATGCGATTTGTTCAAAGCGATGTGGGCGAGGAAAGGCCAGAGCAATTATTGTCAATTATTGACGAACAGGCTTACTGGTCTTTATTGCGAATTTTTTTTGACCGCTCGAGAGAAGGAGTCAAACAATTTTTCGTAGCTAGAGAGCTGATAGAACAACAAATAGACCTTGCTGAGAAATCGTTTGGCGAGGCAGATGAGAGGTCTATTCCATGGAGTTATCGTAAAGCGGTCAATAATCTTCGATTGGTGCAATTGCTCAACGTCTCGAATGGTTTATCTTATGAGACGATCGACCGATTGTTTCGAGAGGATGGTGCTCTAGCTCTGCAAGATCGCGATGCGCCATTCTTTTACGGCAGGGAAAGAGGATCAATAACTCCAACAGTAAAACAGGGTTCGATGCTCGGCCAACGTTACCTAGAAAAAAGCTATAGGCTTGTCAAAGATATTGACGAAATATTAGAACAGAAAGCGGCCATGCTGAAGGCGGCTGAAAGCCCAAAATATCTCCAAGCTCTTGAGACGCAAGCGATGGCAAAGATCGCAAGAGGTGACTTTCAGCAGTTACTAGGAAGGAGTACTGCTATCAGGGATTATCGAGAAGCGAAAGAGTTGCTGGTAGACGCTGGTGTGGAAAAAAAATTAATTGAACATTTTTTTTCTGTGCCTGAGCCGCTTCCGAGTCTGAATCTTTACAGCTCTTTGCAAGGGGCCCTAAGTGCTCGAGAAGGCAGTGATGAAAATGACGGGGATAGACTCTTTCTTGGAACTTTCACTGGATGGGCTGATAATATTGGCTTCTCGCCAATGCCAGTTGCTCCCTCTTCTTTTCCAGATATTGCATTGGAGTATGGAGAGTTTGATGTCAATCTCTCGATTTCTCGACGCGGTCGTGCGTCAAGCGTCAAAATTAGCGGTGGAAATGAATTGCCGGGGCGTCTTCGTAATCAGGCGGTGCGTGCGGTGCGGAAAATACCCTTCAGACCGGCTATAGTTGACGGTAAAACCAAACGCGTTATCACTGCGTCTTTGATTTACAAAATCCCGCTAGAGATCGAATTGTAATTGCTTCACATTTGGTTCTTTCAAACTTCGTAACCGTGCGCTTTAAGAATCTGTTGGCACCGTTGTTACAATAAATGGATTAGCATCGTCGTGATTGAATTTAACAGCGTTTCAAAATCTTATGATGGTGGCGTTAGCTTTGCTGTGAAAAATTTTGTTTTGCGTGTAAACCGTGGAGAGGTTTTGGCTCTTGTCGGGGAATCGGGTTGTGGCAAAACCACCACTTTAAAAATGGTAAATAGACTTGTGAGCCCGTGTTCAGGTTTTGTCTCGATTGCAGGGAAGAGCGTGTTGGACATCTGTGTGCAGGATTTGCGGCGTAATATCGGCTATGTTTTTCAGGGAGTCGGTTTATTCCCTCATTATAGTGTGAGGGAAAATGTTTCCGCGGTCCCCTCGCTGTTAGGCTGGTCTCCAGAGGCGGTCGAGGAACGATGCTCGGAATTGCTCGCTTTAGTCGGTTTGCCTTTAGCAAGTTTTGGGAATCGTATGCCGATGGAACTTTCTGGCGGGCAGGCACAAAGGGTTGGTGTTGCTCGAGCACTCGCGGCCAAGCCCGAAATTTTGTTAATGGACGAGCCATTTGGCGCGCTGGATCCTATAAATCGTGCGGAGCTTCAAGGAGAATTCGTCCGAATTCAAAAGAGCTTAAAGCTTACCGTTGTTATGGTTACACATGATGTAACTGAGGCAATGCTGGTCGCTGATCGAATCGCAATAATGAAACAGGGACGCATTTTGCAATGCGACACTGCTGCAGGACTGTTGAGCAGCCCGACGGATGATTACGTAACTAAGTTGATGAAAACTCCTCTTACCAGAGCTTTAGAAGTTAGCAAACTGGTATCAGCGGCTCAGACGACCGATTATTTCCGGTGACGTTATGAGTGTTGATTTTGAAATGAAGTTTTTACAAAATTTTCTAGATGCTTTACAAGGGCATCTATCTCTGACACTCGCGAGTGTGGCAATAGGCATCATTGTGAGTATCCCCAGCGGCGTTTTGGCGCATCAATTTCCCCGTGTTAAGCAGCCATTGATGCTGACAATAAATATTATACAAACAATTCCCGGCCTTGCGATCCTCGCTTTAGTCGTTACGTTTTTAGGTGGGCGAATCGGTTTTTTGCCTGCTTTTATAGCCCTGACACTTTACTCAATGTTACCAATTGTGCGGAATACAATCACCGGCTTGGAGGCGGTTCCTTGGGATGTTTCTGAGGCAGCAAAAGGAATAGGGATGTCGCGAAGTCAGCGCCTGATTCTGGTGGAGTTGCCGTTAGCAAAACCAGTAATCATTGCCGGTTTAAGAACTGCAATTGTTTGGACTGTGGGCATGGCGACGCTCGCTACTCTCGTTGGCGCCCCAAGCTTCGGAAATTATATTTTCACAGGTTTGCAAACTCGTAACCTTGAGTCAGTATTGCTCGGGAGTGTCGCTTCGGCAGCGTTAGCTTTGATTCTAGATGCTGCGATTGGTCTGTATCAGAAAAGATCAATTGAGCGCACACGAGGGGTTGTGGGTAAAAGGTCGTTTTTCCTGCTTTTTTATCAATTTTTTGTTGTTATGGTTCTGGTTCTCGCCATAGCTACAATTTTTTGGCCTGCCAAACAAGTTGATGTGGTAGTAGGCGCCAAAGGTTACACAGAGCAACACGTTTTAGCAGGGCTTTTGTCGGCAGAATTAAACAGAGCCGGATTTAAGACTGAGCAAAAAATTGGTTTAGGGTCTCAGGTTATATTTGAAGCTTTACGCGGCAATAGTATCGATGTTTATTTTGAATACTCTGGAACTGTCTGGGCTGGACATATGAGCCACGAGGATAATCCAGGCCCAGAGGTGATCAGAGAAGCGGTTGAGCGTTATGTGGAAAGTCAGGGCGTATATTTTGTTGGCTTTGGTGGGTTTGAAAATCGATACGCGCTTGCGATGCGACGCGATCGGGCTGAGGCACTTGGCGTGACTTCTATTACAGATCTTGCTGGTATTGGAGAATCAATGAAAGCGGGTGGTGATTTGGAGTTTTTCGGGCGTCTCGAGTGGATTCGTACTAATCAAATTTATGGAGTAGATTTTGATGAAAAGTTGATCTTCGATTCGTCAATGATGTATGGAGCAGTTGCCTCTGGTGAGGTTGATGTAATCAGTGCATATACTACTGATGGCAGGATCGCAGCATACGACTTGCTGATATTAGATGATCCAAATAATGCGATGCTTTCTTACGATGCTATGCTATTAAGCTCGGATCGAATAACTAAGCGCCCAGGGGTGATGAGGGTACTTGCTCGACTCGCTAATAGGCTCACAGACGCGAATATGCGAGAGGCGAATCGAATGGTTGATGTGGATGGCTTGCCGGTTTCAACAGCCGTCGCATTCTTGCAGAACACTGTCAATTTTGACTACAAAAGTGACTAATTGTTCCTCTTGTGCAACTACTCCTGTTGCACGTCCAGCCATGCTCGGATCATCTTGTTAACCTTTTTAGCCTCGTCTAAGTGCGACCAATGATTGGCAGTGGGTAACGTCATTAGTGTCCAATCTGACTCTATCTCTTCCCAAGTGTTATTCAAGCCAGAGGGGAGTAAAGCGGTGTCCTTCAAGCCATGAAATTGAAGCACTGGAGCTTGAATTTTAGGAAGACTTAAAAACTGACCCTCAGTGTATGGCTCTCTCGGAAAATTGGCCCGATAATAATTCATCATCGCGTCTAAGCTCGATTTTTGAAAAGCTTCAAGGTATCGGCTTTTTATTTCTGAATCACCACGCGATAAAGCCGTCGCCAGCCCCTCTGCGGTGAGCCTTTCATGTGAATTGGGTGACTGGAAATTTCGAGCGTAACCTGAAGCCTCATGTTGTGATTCGAATTTTGCTAATTCAGCTTGTAACCTTTTTATATGCGGCAGATTGAAGATGATAAGTCTGTGTGTCATCTCCGGGCGGAGCCCAGCGAAACTCCAAGCGATCCCGCCCCCCCAGTCGTGACCGACGATGATAGCTTTTTCTTGATTCTCGTTTCTTATTACAGCTTCTACATCCTCAACTAGGAAATTCATGCTGTAATTTTCGTATCCAGACGGTTTGTCGCTTAGGTTATAGCCTCGGGTGTCCATTGCTACGACGGTGTACTTATCAGACAAATCCATCAATTGCTCTCGCCAGCCATACCAGTAGTCGGGAAACCCATGAATAAAAACCATCAGAGGTCCAGTTCCTGCTTTTACATAGTGAATGGACGTGCCGTCGTTTACCGCATATTTATGTTCAACGATTTCCTCGATGGATTGGGATACGCTTATTTGAGACAAATATAGGAAAGAGAGCCCGATCAAGTTTTTAAGCGATAATCGCATAATGCGTTCCTTATAACGGTTTCGATAAAGGTTTTCATTTCACTATGGGGATTCGTTTCGAAATAAAAAAATTGTTTTAAACCAAAGTTCCGAAGAATTCTAACAAGGATCGTCCTCAGGAGCTAGGCAGAAGCAATATTGATGCTGACAGGGCATCAAACCCAAAACTTAGATCTTCAGACGTTCTCCGTTGTGAATAGTGAATCGAAATCTTTATTCGGTTGCAATAGTTGACTCAAGGACTGCTTTCTTATTTCGAGGTCAGTGATCGTTTTTTTTACATATCAGGTCGACACTTCGTGTAATATAGGCTTCCAGTAAATATTGGGAATGCGCGCGATTGCGTGGAGGGCATCGCCACTCGGTGAAGCCAAAAAAGACTGTTTTTGTTAGCGGCGGCTTGACTGTTATGAACTCACAAGAATTTCTCCTTACTCTCTGCAGTTGCGTGTTCTTTATGCTGCTTGTGGCAAGTGTTTCCTATCGACAATCGAAAGGTAAACTTGCCACTCGAGAGGGTTATTTTCTCGCAGGTCGGGGTTTAAACGCTGTGTTTATTGCAGGCTCAATGATTCTTACTAATCTATCCGCTAATCATCTTATAGGTTTAAACGGGTCAGCATATGGGTTCAATATGAGTAGTATGGGCTGGGAGGTTACAGCAGCTTTTGCTACGATTTGCATGGCGTTTATTTTCCTACCGAAATATCTTTCAGGTGCTTTTTCAACACTGCCGGAATTCCTCAACGAGCGATTTGATCCGAGCGTTCGTCGGCTTTCGGTGGTCTTGTTTATGCTCGGCTACGGATTGGTAACTATTCCCTCTGTGCTTTACGCAGGTTCTGTGGCGGTGCTACAGCTATTTGATATTCCCACTCAGCTAGGAATGTCATATGAGCTGTCTCTTACCTTGACTAT
>Ga0228615_1001188_pt1 | contig 13378 bp, 7 predicted proteins | sample 16DmetaG_FD_190530 | JGI IMG/M metagenome (GOLD analysis project Ga0228615, IMG submission 190530) | Seawater microbial communities from Monterey Bay, California, United States - 16D | ecosystem: Environmental > Aquatic > Marine > Coastal | place: USA: California | collected 2016-10-17
TCTAGATAAGATGAGAATCTTTCTCATTACATATGTGTCACCCAAATCTATTAATGGATTAGGTTCTGTATATTCTTCATTTTTGGATTGTCTCACTATTTCAGCGAAAGGTACAGTATTATTGTATTTGTTGGATATGAAATTTAGAATACCGCTTAGTACTGCTTGGATTCTATTGATATTGTTACCGCTTAGGATTATGTCTTGGATAGTTTTGATAATCGTTAATGCAGCTCCTACAGCAGTTTCATATTACAAATTGCAATTTTTTTCTCTCGAAGTATTGATAATTGGATAACTTGAAAGTCAATCAATCGAATCTCGTTCTTTTTCCCTCTTAGCTTTCTCTTCCTCTAGTTTTCTTTTAAAGTAATAATATGATTCCACTTGTGAGCGGATCGCTAAGTCAGTAGTATCTCGTATGTAGGAATTATTTTTTTTCACATCTATAATTCTAGCTTTGACGTTATCATTGAGTTGGATATGCAATAGATCTTTTATAGTGTTTTTTATATTTTGATTCAATATTGGAAAGATAGTCTCTATTCTATGATGTAGATTACGTACCATCCAATCCGCTGACGACAAGTATGTGAGTTCGTCACCACTATGATGGAAATAGAATATCCTAGAGTGTTCCAGATATCTATCAACTATTGAAATGGCTTCTATATTCTCACTGACTTTTGCTATACCAGGTACAAGTGAGCATATACCTCTGATGATTAGTTTTATTTCTACACCTTTTTTGCTTGCTTTGTATAAAGCAGCTATCATCTCGCTATCCTGTAGACTATTCATCTTCAGTATGATTTGTGCAGTTTTACCTTTCTCTGCCTGAGAGGTTTCAAAGGTTATCAGATTAAGTAACATAGGCTTCAGATTAAACTGGCCTACAGCAAGATACTTAAATGGTTTCGGTGGTCTATTTTTAGTCTCTAGATAAGAGAATACTCTTGTCGCTTCGCTTGTCAGATTCTTATCTGCCGTAAATACCCCTATATCGGAGTATAATTTAGCCGTGTCTTCGTGAAAGTTACCCGTACTGAAGTAACAGTAGATTTTAGCCTTATCCTTTTCGATACGTCTTACAATACTCATTTTAGAGTGTACTTTGAGTCCTGGGATACTGTAGTTGACAGCAACACCAGCCTTCTCTAGCCGTTCTCCCCATTGTAAATTTGCAGCTTCGTCAAATCTCGCTTTGATCTCTACAAATGCTGATACCTGTTTACCATTCTTAACTGCAAGTATCAGTGCATCCATGATCCGTGATATTTTAGCTACTCTATATTGAATGATTTTGATATGTGTCACAGTTGGGTCTGTAGCAGCGTCTTCAAAAAATTTGATCACAGATTCATAACTGTGGTAGGGTACATGGTTTAAAATATCACCTTTCTTTATCTCATCAAAGATAGATTCGGCATTTTCTATACTTTCCAATTTGAGTGGTGGCTGCGGTTTATCTTTGAGGTGTTTTTCACCACTCCACGGAAATTTGAATAGATCAAAGTTATTATGATACCGTCCTTCGGGTAATAGATCGAAATCGTCGAGTTCGAATACATTCTTTAAAAAAGATAGCAGATGATCTGGCATGTTTCGATCGTATACTAATCGTGATGTAGTTCCGATGCTTCTCTTGTTTAGGCTCTTCTTGATTTTTTCTATTAAATCGCCGCTATATTCATCATCAATATAGAGCTCTGCATCCCTTGTGAGTTTTATGGAGTGGCTATTTTGGATGTTATATCCTGGGAAGAGATTACGTATGTTGTGTCTTACGATATCATCTAATATGATAAAATCTTTCTTTGATTCATTAGTAGTAGGGAGCTCTAGATATCTAGGTAGATGATCTGATGGTACCTTGACAATAGCATAATAGAATCCATCTTTTTTAGCTTTATCTGTACTAGTCATGATGAGTGCTAGAAAGAGGGAAGCATTATTAAGGAATGGTCGTATTTTTTTGTCTACAAGAAGTACAGGCTGCACAAATGGCAGCATATATTCGTTAAAATATTCTTCGATAAACTGAATTTGAACATTAGAAAGTTTTCTTCTCCTTTTAATATTCATATCATTCTTGGCAAGTTCAGTCACAATTTTTTGCTCAAATATTTGACTAAACTCTTCTTGCTGCTCATTTACAATTTTAAGAATCTCAGTAAGTATATTTTCTGGTTCAAAATCCAAGTTTTTTCTAGTCTTCTTTCCTGCACGCACTATATTACGGTGATTTGCCACACGAACTCTAAAGAATTCATCTAGGTTGGACGAGTATATTGCTAAGAATTTGATTTTTTCGTAGAGAGGTACAGAATTGTCTTTAGCTTCTTGTAGTACTCTGTAATTGAAGGCGAGCCAGCTAATGTCTCTATGTATATATGGTGTCATATCTTATTTTCAATATATTCGTTCTTATTCTTTCTTCAAATATAAGATCAATACTAAGACTATGCAGATTTAATTATCCTTGTATTTTTGTCGTAATAAGTAAATATTCAAATTATACAAATGTCAAGAAGAAAGATTGTAGCAGGTAATTGGAAGATGAATAAAAATAACAACGATGCTCTGCAGCTCATACGTGATATTTTAGCAACCAATCTACCTAGAGATATCCATACTGTACTAGCATTACCATCTATATATCTTAAAAATGGTGTAGATATGCTCAAACATATTTTTGGTATAGATGTAGCAGCACAAAACTGTCATCAAGAACAGTCTGGAGCTTTTACTGGTGAGATATCTGCACCTATGCTTTCATCCATATCAGTACCATATGTGGTTATTGGTCATAGTGAACGTAGACAATACTTCTATGAAAATAATGAACAGTTAGCCCAAAAAGTAGATGCCGCACTAGCTAATGGATTACAACCAATATTCTGCTGTGGTGAGTCATTAGATATCCGGAAGAGTGGAGATCATGTAATGTACGTAAGTGAGCAGATCAGAGAGAGTCTCTTTCATTTATCGGATGACAAATGGGCCAATATAATAATAGCATATGAGCCAATTTGGGCTATTGGTACTGGTGAAACTGCTAGCCCTGGTCAAGCTCAAGAGATGCACGCAGCCCTCCGAAGTATGATCGGCATAGAGAAATCTGCAGATATTGCAGATAATTTAAGCATTTTATATGGAGGTTCTGTGAAGTCCACTAATGCGGCTGATATATTTAGAGGCGCAGATGTAGATGGTGCATTAGTAGGTGGTGCTTCACTTGATGCTGGAGGGTTTTTAGAAATAGTAGACGCTTTGGCGCAGTCTTAAGATTTGATTTTAGTCATTCAATAATGATTAAGCGTATCAGATAATTATGAAGCTGGTTTATGAAGTTACATGCATGTTTTTACAATCTTGAATTCATTCTTAGGGAACAGTATTAGAACACGTAGAGTCAGGTTTCTTGATTAAATATGAAACTTCGGAAATTGTAAATTAGAAGGAATAATATTTATCACATATAATATTTCTTAATATCATAATAAAGTTAACTTTGTTAACAATGCCTTGCGTGTAGAATACTAGAGGTGTTTTTACTAAAATAAAGTTGTCCTTATTATGAAGTTTGATATCAAATCTGCTTTACCGCATATCATTAGTTTTGCTGCAATAATACTTTTGTCAGTATTCTATTTCATACCACAATTTCAGGGTAAGAAATTGGTGCAAGGAGATGTAATTTCCTTTAAGGGAGCGTCGGCAGAAGCTAGGGATTACCATGGTAAAACTGGAGAAACAGTTCTCTGGTCGACAAGTATGTTTGGCGGTATGCCTACCTACCAGAGTTCTGCTCCGCAGAAAAATAATCTATTGAAATATGTAGAGAGAGCTATGAATCTTGGGATAACGAGGCCTATTGGGTATTTCATTTTTGGTATGTTGGGTTTCTATATACTTATGATGATAATGGGTGTGAGTCCATTGGTTGGCTTGATAGGTGCAATATTATTCGGATTATCGACTAATCATATGATTTTGTATGAGGCGGGACATATGAGTAAAGTGCGTTCCATTATGAGTTCACCAATGATTATAGCTGGCGTTCTATTAGTTTTCCGTAGGCGATATCTATTAGGTGGAGCTATTTTTGGTCTATTTCTCGGTGTCAATATATATGTTAATCACTTGCAGATGACTTATTATTTGGCTATGATTCTGAGTATTCTTACTGTAATAGAAGTAGTGAAAATGGTAAAGTCAAAAGACATGTCCCATTTGTGGAAGTCATTAACTGTATTGGCTGTAGGTGCAATACTGGCATTGTCATCAAGTGCATCGCGTATCATGACCACATTAGAATATACTCCAGAAACAGTAAGAGGTAATGCTATATTAGACGCTGGAGAAGATCGTGCGACTGGATTTGGTGGTGGAATGGAGTGGGAACGAGCAATGTCTTGGAGTAATGGTACTATTGATCTGTTGCCATCATTGATACCATATGCCGCTGGTGGTGGCGGGGCTACTAAATTAGGTAAGGACTCATCATTGGCTATGAAACTTCAGAGACGTGGCGAGTTCGTAGCACCTATGTATCATGGTGATCTTACATTTACAGGTGGGCCATCTTATTTTGGAGCAGTGGCTTTCTTTCTGTTTTTGCTTGGTGCTTTCTCTGTCAAAGGTAGAATGAAATGGTGGATCGTATCTGGAGTTCTACTTACATTTATGCTATCAATGGGAAAAAACTTCCCTGTAATCAATAGATTGATATTTGATTATTTTCCAATGTTCAACAAATTCCGTACGCCAAATTCTGTAATGAGTGTAACTACTATATTTATTCCACTATTGGGAATGTTAGGACTTTATAAATTGACTCAATCAGAATCTAGAGAAACTGACTTCAAGAAACCAGCTTTGTTAGCATTGGTATTATCCGCAGGGCTTGCAATTTTAGTTGCACTTGTTGGACCTATGTTTATAGATTTTGCTCATCCTAATGATGCTAGATCACTTCAGGATCCAATTCTTATAGAGGCTATAGCGGAGGATAGGCTCTCATTACTGAGATCATCTTCTTTTAGAACGGCTCTTTTGATTATGATTTCATTTGGAGCTATATGGCTGTATATTAAGGAAAAAGTATCATCGCTTATTATGTTGGCTGTTGTAGGTTTTATTGGTGTTTTTGATCTGTATCAAATAGATAGGTCTTACTTAAGTTCAGATGATTTTGTTAATGCACGAAACGCAGATTCGTCTTCTAAGCCAAGAGCTGTTGATAAACAAATTCTAGCTGATATAGATCCACATTATCGGGTACATGATACCACTGTAGATATTTTTAACAGTGCTATTCCAGCATTTCATCATAAAATATTAGGTGGATATCATCCTGCCAAATTGCAGCGGTACGATGATCTCATCCAAGGACATATAGGAAGAGGCAATATGTCTGTATTGAATATGCTTAATGCCAAATATATTATCGTGGCTGGCCAAGATGGAAAACCAGCAGTACAGCGTAATCCGGCTGCAATGGGTAATGCATGGTTTGTAAGTCAGATTGATATTGCTGCTAATGCTAATGAAGAATTTGAAAAATTGAATGGATTTGATCCTGCTGTAACAGCGATAGTCAATAGTGATTTTGACGCATATATAGGAGGTATGTCTCCTTCTAAAAATGGTAGTATTAGTTTGACGAAATATACGCCTAATGAAATTTCCTACACATCAAATTCTACCTCTGAGCAATTAGGAGTATTTTCAGAAATATGGTATGGTCCAGATAATGGATGGCAGGCATATATAGATGGCCAACAAGTAGATCATATCAGGGCTAACTATGCGCTAAGAGCTATGAAGATTCCTGCTGGAAAGCATGAGATCAGATATGAGTTCAAACCGAGCAGTTATTATATTGGAGAGACGATTAGTCTAATTGCCTCTCTTTTATTATTAGTTGCTGCTTTAGGGGCATTTTTCTTTTATTTTCGAGGCGAGAACAGGAGTTTGCCTACGTTTGAAGAATTCTTACAGGAATAAATTTATAGTATTTTGTAGATGGCTAATTGTGGATTTAAATAAAACATGAAATATGGATATTGTAATTTCTCTAGTTATCGGCTTATTAGCAGTACTTCATACATATATATCTTGTTTTTTGAGATGTTTGCTTAGACCACAAAAGGATAACATTGGTAATGCATTAATTTTCATATATACATATTCGAATGTTATTTGATTCATTCGATTTCGCTATATTTTTACCTTTAGTATTTGGATTATATTGGAGTATAAGTAAGTATGCATTACGACTGCAGAATGCATTTTTAATTTTAGCAAGTTACATTTTTTACGGATGGTGGGATTGGAGGTTCTTAGGATTGATAATTTTGAGCTCTACTGTTGACTACATAGTTGCTAATAAGATATATAAAGCTAAAAATCAATCAAGTAAAAGGAACTTACTTTATTTCAGTCTATTCGTAAATATAGGAACATTAGGAGTGTTCAAATATTTTAATTTTTTCATTGATAATATTGAATTTGCTTTCTCTTTATTTGAGTCCAGTTTGATATTTTCGAGATTAGATTGGATACTTCCAGTGGGTATAAGTTTTTATACTTTTCAGACTATGAGTTATGCTATAGATGTATACCGAGGCAAGTTAGAGCCAAGCGAAGACCCATTTTCCTTCTTTGCTTATGTGAGTTTCTTTCCACAGTTGGTAGCTGGTCCTATTGAGAGGGCTACTAACTTTTTGCCTCAGTTTAGTAAGAAGAGGACTTTTCAATATACTCAGGCTGTTGATGGCCTCCGTCAGATACTTTGGGGCTTATTTAAAAAAATGGTCATTGCAGATAACTGTGCGGTATTTGTAGATATGTTTTTCGCAGATCCTACAGCATATTCAGGAAGCGCCTTGTTATTAGGAGCTATCTTTTTTGCATTTCAGATTTATGGTGATTTTTCAGGATACTCAGATATAGCAATAGGTACAGGAAGACTGTTTGGATTTAATTTGATGCAGAATTTTGCCTTTCCTTATTTTTCTAGAGATATCGCAGAGTTTTGGAGACGATGGCATATCTCTTTGTCTAGTTGGTTCAGAGATTATGTTTATATTTTACTAGGCGGAAGTAGAGGAGGTAAAGTGATGACATTACGCAATGTATTTATTGTTTTCATAATATGCGGATTTTGGCATGGAGCTAATTGGACTTTCATTGTTTGGGGATTTCTTAACGCTGCGTTGTACATACCACTCTACGTATTTAATCGTAATAGAGATAATCTGAACACAGTAGCGGAAGCAAAATTATTACCTTCTTTGAGAGAGTTGCTTCAAATCGTAATTACCTTTGGTTTTACAGTATTGCTGTGGGTGTTTTTTCGAAGTGATAGTGTGAGTGAAGCGTATATTTATTTAGGTGGAATATTTGACAGTTCAATTTTATCTATTCCAGATATTCAGAACAAGGGGAACGCACTTTGTACTGTTGTCATGATTTTGTTTATGCTTTCTATTGAGTGGAGTTCTAGAACTTCTTCTCATGGTTTGGATTGTCTAGTTTTGATTCGTCCTCGTATCATCAGATGGATGTTTTATTTTATAATTGTGTTTTGCATAGGAATGTACTCTAGTCAAACACCCAATGGATTTATATATTTTCAATTTTGATTACTCTTTTAAAAAAAATATTGATCTTTTTATTGATATCCATAGTAGGGTACCCAATTATGGTAATCTTATGTGGTGATTATTTGCCAACATCCTTGCGTATTAATTTGAATAGTAGAGAGGGAATTGATAATAATATTTTAAAAAAAATTGAAGACCTCGAAGACGTCAATAATTTGGATGTCTTATTTATTGGATCTTCACATGCATATAGGTCCTTTGATCCACGTATTTGGGATACCTATGGTTATACTACTTTTAATCTTGGAACTTCATCTCAGACCCATTTACATACAGGACTATTGTTGAAAGAATATATACCTAGAATCAAGCCTAGTTTGGTAGTATATGAAGTTTATCCTGACATGTTTTCTAATAATGGTGTTGAATCAAACACAGTTTTTCTATCATTTAATATTTGTTATGATCAGATGAAAGATGTAGTTCTTAAAAATATTAATGTAAAAACTATAAATGAATATATCTACGCAAGCTATAGACGATGGAAGTATCCAAAAGAGAATATACTTATTGAATTGGATACGACATTAAAAATTTATAGATCAAGGGGCTTCGTTGAAAATAAATCAAGTTCTTTTACTGAAGTAAATAATTTTAAAAGAGGTAAAATGTTAGAGAGTCAAATTTCTGCTTTTCGTGCAAACTTATTCTACCTTAAAAGTCTAAATATACCTTATGTATTGTTGCGAGCTCCAGTTACATCTATTGAACAATGTAGATTTCCGGATAAAGAGAAATATGATCAACTTATGTCTGAGTATGATAATTATGTAGATTATAGTCAATTGTATGAACTGAAAGATTCTATTCATTTCTATGATTATCATCATATGAATCAAAAAGGAGTAGAAATATTTAATCCAATATTCATTAAAAAACTGCAAGATTCTGATAGACTAGAAGCTCAATTAGAAGATTAGAAATATATAAATTATGAATATAAAATCAATGCATATATACCCAATAAAGGGTTTGGGTGGCATAGAAATACAAAAAATTAAATTTTTTGAACGTGGGATGCAATATGATCGGAGGTGGATGTTGGTAGATTTAGATGGAGAATTTATTACACAAAGGTCATTTGCAAAAATGGCACTCTTTCATTGTAGTATAGTTGATAAACTAATAGTCTCTTATGAGGGCAGTAGTATAGAAATTGATCTGGACCAATATTCGGAGAACAAAATATTAACTAATGTATGGGAAAATGAAGTTAATGCCTACGAGGTAAATACAAATATAAGTGAGTGGTTCAGTGTTCAGTTGGATATATCATGTCGACTGGTAAAAATGGTTGATGGTTTTGATATTTATAAAGAATTGATCAAAGGGCCGAGAGAAACTAAGATAAGCTTTGCAGATGGTTATCCATATTCGATTGTTGGTACGGCAAGTCTAGATAAATTGAGCAAGAGGCTAGAAGAACCGATTCCAGCGAATAGATTTAGAGCGAATATAGTTGTGAATACAAAGATTGCTCATGAAGAGGATTTTTGGGATGTAATATTAGTTGGAGACACTAAGCTGCAGGTGATCAAACCTAGTGCAAGATGCCAAGTGATAAATATAGATCAAAAGTCCGCTGAAATTAAAAAGCAACCATTAAAAGAATTGGCATTGTATAGAAAAGATGGAAATACAGTTAATTTCGGAGCCAATACGATATGTCTTGTCGAAGGGGTCGTTAGTGTAGGGGACACTCTGCATTTTTTCGATTAAGTATTAAAGAATCTATGATAATTACTGAGTTTATGAAAAACATTTTACTTACCATTTTTAGCGTTATGTCATTTTCACTCTTTGCTCAATCTCAATACTCAAGAGTAAAAGTAGATTTGACTGAGAGATCTATCAAGGAACTAGCTGAACTTGGAATAGAGACGGATCATGGATCATACGCAAGGAATAGATATTTCATCACTGATATGTCTGATGGACAGATTGCTTTACTTCAGTCTAAAGGCTTTACTATTGAGTATTTGATAGAAAATGTAAAGGCTTTTTACAAAAATCAGAATATTGCAGGACATGAACATTATCATGAACATGAAGTAGAGGTAAGAAACGGAGTTCCTTGTGAAACTGGAAATGGTGGATCAGGTATGTATGATTATGTTACTCCGACTAACTATATTGATGGGAGCATGGGAGGATACTTCACCTATGCTGAAATGCTATCTATTCTAGATGAAATGCAAGCAAAGTATCCAAATCTAATCTCTGCAAAAGATACTGTTGTTGATATACATACTCATGAGGGTAATCCAATCTATTGGGTCAAAGTATCTAATACGCCTAATATAGACAATGATAACCCCGAAGTACTTTATACAGCGCTTCATCATGCACGTGAGGCTAATAGCCTATCACAAATGATATTCTATTTATGGTATATATTAGAAAATTATGAATCAGACGACGAAATTAAATACTTGGTAGATAATACTGAGATGTACTTTATGCCGTGTGTTAATCCAGACGGATATCTATGGAATCAAAGTACAGACCCTGATGGTGGTGGACTATGGAGGAAAAATAGATATGTGGATGAGAATGGCGATGTAAAAGGTGTTGATCTCAATAGAAATTATGGATTCGAATGGGGAGTAGATGATCAAGGATCTTCACCTAATGCTAATAACGATACTTACCGAGGACCTTCAGCTTTTAGTGAACCTGAGACAAAAGCTGTAAGAGATTTTGCAAATCAACACCAATTCCAAATTGCGCTTAATTATCACACTTTCGGTAATTTATTGATTCATCCATGGGGATTTAGCGATAGTGCTACTGAGGAAGATGCTACTTTCAAGGCATTGGGTAATATAATGATCGAAGAGAATAATTTCACACTAGGCACAGGTACCGAAACAGTAGGTTATGTAGTGAATGGTGATAGTGATGATTGGATGTATGGAGATGCGGGTATTTATGCAATGACTCCAGAAGTTGGACCTCAAAATTTTGGTTTTTGGCCACCAGCCAATGCTATAGATCAATTGAATAAATCGTCATTACTGATGAATCTTAGAACGGCACATCTTGTGCATAGTTATGCGCAAATAGTGGATAACAGTCCTACAATCATATCTAAAGAATCGGGTATAATACCTCTTACACTTACCAACTATGGTTTGGCGAGCGGAGATGTGACTGTGACTGTAGATGAAGGTGACAACAATATAGAAGTCTCTTTTACAGAGCAAATTTATACACTTGATCATTTGGGTGCTGCAGAAGTTATTATTGATTATCAAGTATTAGCTTCGGAGAGCGCGGATTTATCATTCTTAGTTACAATTAGTAATGGTGACTATACTTATACTGAGGTGATCAATAAAAGATATATCAAAGGTGATTTCCAAATCTGGTATAGTAATTATGCCGATGATATCTCTCAATGGACATTAGATGGAGTTTGGTCTATTACTGATTCAGATTTTGTTTCAGCACCTGCTTGTATTACGGATACTCCAAATGGTGATTATGATGGCAACAGTGATTTCACGATTCAACTCAATGAAACTATCGATCTTACAGCAAGTGAAGATGCTATACTAAGATTCAATGCAAAGTGGAATATTGAGGAAGGATGGGATTATGTAGAATTTCTTGTAGGTATTGAAGGTGAAGACTTAGTACCTCAATGTGGTAATTTTACGGTAATTGGAAATACCAATCAAGATGAAGGTCAGCCGTTATATAGTGGTGTCCAAGATGATTGGGTAGGGGAGGAGATATCTCTAAATGACTATGTCGGACATAAGATTAATATTGCTTTTAGGCTAGTTTCGGATAGTTACGTAGAAGAAGATGGTTTTTACTTTGATGATATAGAGATATTGATAGTTGGTGATCCATTGAGTACTGAAGATGATTTACTTAAATCGAATATGTCTATACATCCTAATCCTACTTTAGATAATATTTATCTGTCTTTTGTGCTTGCAGACGATCATAAGGATAATCAAGTTAGAATATATAATAGTTTGGGAATGAAGATATCTTCATTCTCTATTGGTAATAGAATAAGAGGCTCTCATAAGGTAAGTATAGATACTAATGATCTTGAAGAAGGCTTGTACTTCTGTCAGATGCTATCAAAAGCTGGTGCATCTACAACTTTATCTTTTGTGAAGCAGTAATAAAGTTATAAGGCTTTTAAGTGGCTTCATCATTACTTGGCAAGTTACCATCTAAAGTGTAGTTGATAATTAGCGGGTCCTGGCGATAAAAATAATTTATAGTTTAGAGTAGTAAAATGATAGATACAATTTCATTTGCACAAAACACTTATTGTGACTACAGTGATGAAAAGCTTTGTAGATATTTTAGTCTAGTAACCTCTTTCGTTAATCTTTAAATTATTGCGTATTTTTACTTGTTGTACTCAGTCAGATGTGCCCAAATCGCAATTGGCAACTTTTCATACCAAGATAAATAGCAGAACCAATTGACTAAATCTCAGGAACTCTTTGAATTGTATTTTGATGGAGATACCGTATACCAAGGAGAACATCTTTATGATAGTGGAGCCGTTCATGAGATTAATAAGCCAGAAAAGAGCCTCTGGACGATAATGGTACATGACGGTATATTCTATGAAGTAGAGCTATTTAGTCCTTTTTCGCAGAGACGTAAGAGCTCATGTGAATGTGATACATATAAAAGAATTAAGTCCTGTAAACACATAGCAGCTGCTCTATTTGCCCTACGTGCCCAACTCAGGGAGGAGGCAGAGCGAAAAGCAGATCGTCTTAGAAATAAGATGACTATGGGAAAGAAGCTCAATATTAATACGCTCTTACAGGAATTGGATAAGCAGGACTTATTATACTTTATCAAAGCGTATGCACGTAAAGACAAGAATTTCAATATTGCTTTAAAGGCGCATTTTGCAAGACGTGTGGATCTTGAGGATAATCATGCTAAGTATAAAGGGATTTTCGATAGCATTATCAAGCCGATCACATCGCTAACCAATAGAGCTAAAGCTGCAGATCTGAAAAGTTTTATTGCTGTATCTAAGGAATTAACGGCTCAACTGGAGGACGCATTATCAATTTCTGATTACCGTGATGCCTATTATATTATAGACGCGGGTATATCTAAAGCGGAGTACGTTAGGTATTATTATGATAATTATTCGGATGAGACTTTGGCTATCAGTCAGAGATTTCATAAGTTATTAATATTGTTACATGAGAGAGTACATGCAGATGAACTTAAGAATAACTTACTTGAACTTATTATTGATCTTCCACAGAGGTCTTATTATAGGCATGATCGATTAGAAGATCATTTATACTATCTTCTCATAGGTAAGCAATACAAGGACAAAGATCTTATGCTCAGACTAAAAGTTATATGTCTGAATACTTTGCTTAAGAAGCAACTTGAAGATCATGATATAGTAACAATATTGGCCATTTTGCATATGTTAGACTACCATCTTACTAAATTGAAGGATATCAATTGGTTTGTTAATGATTACGCTAGACTATCAATGAATGTAGTGGATCGATTGGTATATGCTAATCAAGTAGAAGTCTCTGTTAAACTCATGAAAAAGATGAAATCGCATTTCCCTAAATCTAGAGAACTAAAGCGTAAACTTCTACAAGTATATCTTACCCTTGATCAGTTAGATGAATTGACAAAGCTATTACCTAAGTATGTAATTCAGTCAGATGATACTAAACTAT